>Ga0209587_1000011_pt1 | contig 99568 bp, 112 predicted proteins | sample NGEPerD_2_FD_184512 | JGI IMG/M metagenome (GOLD analysis project Ga0209587, IMG submission 184512) | Arctic peat soil microbial communities from the Barrow Environmental Observatory site, Barrow, Alaska, USA - NGEE PermafrostL1-D... | ecosystem: Environmental > Terrestrial > Soil > Wetlands >...
CGATTTAGTCATTGTTCGGATTTTTCAATGGCTTGGTTTGTTATGACCTTTTTTCTGAAACCAAAATCTAAGAAAGAATCAAACAAACTCTTGACTTTTATTAGCTGGTCTAAATTAAGTTTTTATGCAAGTCAGGGGACGGTTCTTATGACTTGCATCAGTCAGTTATACCTATTACTCTAATATTAGGACAAAAAAACGAACAAAAAAGCCCTCACCCCCGTAGCATTTAAGCTACAGGGACGAGAGCTTGTTCCCGCGGTTCCACCCTGTTTGACCCCTTAGGGTCCTCTTCGTTACATATGCTCAGAGCTCCCCCATCCGCTACTCCCATTCGGCTTCCACCCACCCGAACTCGCTAAAAGAGAAGATTCACGGACTTCTTTCTCATCATCACAGATATTATTAGTTTTTTTCGCATTCGCACAAAGATACTTTCATAAGATTACACTGAGCATTCTGCGTCAACAAACAACCCCACAAAATTCTTGTCGTTCCAACCCCCGTCGAACCAAGCCAGAGAAAGTTTCTTGGCTTAGAGAGCACGGAGAGAGGAATTGCGTCAATGAACGCAGACGATAAGGCGTTAAGAAACTCATTGGTCGAACATGCAGAAAGCCCAGAGGTTATGAGTTTTAGCCTTGACGACAAGAAAATAACAATGGATCACGATAGTCTCCAGTGGAGAGTATCGCCGAAGCCGTGATCCCGAAAGGAATACCTACCGGCGTAGGATAGTGCGACCGTGCCAAGACACTTTTTCCTAATTATATGCGGAGGAAGAAGGTGTGTCAAACAATATCCTTAATATTCCTTATCCGTAGTAAAATTAAAGGCATCGTCCTCATACAAGATTTCATCATTGGTTGCTACTTCCAACTCAAAATTGTTCACCGCAGCCCCTACCGCACCAGCAAGCGCTAACAGCCGTAAGCCCGGCTTCCGCCAAATCGTGTACGCCAGTGCCAACCCTAAAGGAGCAGAAAGGCTTACAATCGTATTTTCATGTTTCTTAAGGCTGATCGTGCTGTGACTAAAGGTTGCCATTGAAGCTTTAACGCTGTCCCATAATCCCTGCCCTTGGTCGGCAAAATCAAAGCCCTTAGTTTCCTCCGAGCGAGCTTTCTCAAGATCGTCCAAGGCCTTCACCACATCGCCCTGAGCCAAGTTTAAGGCCGCACGAGCCTCTTCATATCCTATTCCCATACGTTCACGCAACACATCCAACTTTTCAAGTTCAGTCCATAACGCTTCAGTCATTTTCTTTCCCTTCCTTTCCGCTATTATGTCGACCCACAACATCTGCACCTAAACTCCCCATCCTCCAAGATTTAAGGGGCCGCTCAAATTTATACTCCACAAAAAGCCTTAAAGTCTCTAAAATCTCTTGTTGCATCCAAGCACTCCAGCGTAATCGATCGATTTTCGTAATATCCGCCCTAATTAATTGTCGCATGAACGCGACGCTACCGGCTCTAATCCATCGACCGGAATAAGTTTCCCGACAGTGATTACAAAGTGTACCACCGGCCTCCGAACTAAAAAACAAACGTTCCCCACTTGTCCTAACCCCGCACTCCGCACATTCCCCCAAACGCGGACGGTATCCTAACATCGTCATTAACCTCAAAGCATAAGAACTGAGCACAAGGGCGGGGTCAAACTCTTCTATAAGGAATAAACACGTCAAAGTAAGTCCAAAAAGTTCCTGATTAGGCTGGGCCGGAATCGTCGAAATATCCAATAATTCCGCGATACCCGTCGCCGCAAACGACCGATCAAGATCATACCAAAGGTGCGGGAAACTTTCCCTAGGGCTACACTGACTAACCGTATCCATCGTCTTTCCCTTATGAATCAGAAAATCCGCATACGTAAACAACTGAGCACCAGCCCTTTGGCGACTTTTGGGTTTGCGCACTCCTTTCGCCACAGCTTGTAGCTTTCCCATTTCGCGAGAAAAAAGAGTGAGCACCCGATCCGACTCTCCAAGTTCCCGACTACGAATCACTAACGCGTCCGCATGGTAAACGGCCACGCCCTCACCCTTTCTCTCATTATTCTTTGTAATCTATAATCTTAGTATACATTGAGTGTCGTCGTATGCACCGAGCGTTGTGTCACACAAGTCCCTCGTTCCTAGCCCCCAACGCCGGCCGTTTGCACATGTAGTGTCGGCCGAGACCCATAGCGCGGAACATGCCTTCCAACGTCCTCTGAGCATACTTTAAGTACGTTCCCTCGTTCCAGAGTCCGGGACGCAGTTTGACACAAAAGCAACGTCTTACGTAAGCAGAATTAGCAAACTCCGTGTAAGCGACCCCAGCCGCGGGGCAGCGCACAAGGACGTGCGCTGCCGGCCATGCGCCAGGGACGGCGCTTTGGCCGGGCACCCCGCTCCCCAGAGCAAAGAGCTTACATGGCTAGTTTGCTTTCTGCGGCGTAGACCGAGCGTTGTGTCACACTGCGTCCTCTGCGAAGTATCACCCAAGTATCGCGCTAGTCCCGAGCCGTTCCGCCCCTGCCTCGACCAGCTCCAGTGCAAACTCCCTAGTCCTGATTCCACCCGATGCCTTAACCTTAACGTCTTCCCCGACCCACGCTTTAAGATTACGCACGTCCTCTACTGTAGCTCCACCTCCGGCAAAACCCGTTGAGGTCTTAATATAATCCGCTCCTGATCGTCTAACAATCTCTGCCACTGTTTTCTTCTCATCTTCCGTGAGCAGCGAGGTTTCGATAATAACCTTTATGAGTAACCCACACCCCTGAGCTGCTTCAACCACTCGAACAACATCCCGCTCAACCGCTTCCCAATTTCCGGACTTTACCCATCCGATATTAATAACCATATCCACTTCTTTACCGCCATGCGCTTTAACCATGAAGACTTCTTGAACCTTAGCTTCCGTAAATGTCGCACCTAACGGGAAACCCACTACCGCCGCAACACCGATTCCTGTGCCACGTAATAACTTTGCTGCCATTTGCACATACGATGGGTTAACACATACCGTAGCAAACTTATGCTGTTGAGCCTCATGACAAAGTGCCACAATGTTTTTTTCTGTGGCTTGCGGTTTTAATAACGTATGATCAGTCATTCCTGCAATATTCATCCTACTCTCGTTCCTTTCCATACCCGTAATTGCGCAAACTATCCGGACGATTGCGCCAATCTTTTTTAACTTTAACCCAAACTTCCAAAAACACCTTACTCCCTAACAACGCCTCAATGTCCAGGCGTGCCAAGCTGCTGATCTCTTTAAGCTGTCTCCCACCTGCCCCGATAACGATCCCTTTTTGTGATTCACGCTCAACAACAATCAAAGCTCTCACTTTAACAAGGGTCTTTTTTTCTTCTACCTCTTCGATCACTACTGCAATCGAATGAGGAATTTCATCATGAGTCAGCTGGAGCACTTTTTCGCGCACCAGTTCCGCCATAATGAACCGTTCCGGCTGATCGGTCACTTCATCCTCGGGATAATACAGGGGTCCTTTAGAGAGTTGGGCAAAAATTACATTTAACAATTCATCTGAGTTTTCCCCGGTTTTTGCCGAAATAGGAACAATCGCTGTAAAGTCCACAAGTGCAGAAAATTGCTGAATTTTACGCATCAACAGTTCTTTAGTTGAAAGTAAATCAACTTTATTTAAGACTAATACACACGGAGTCTTCGTTTGCTTGAGCATCTCTATAATATATTCTTCACCCGGGCCATATTCGGCGGAAAGATCCACCATATAAAGAATAACGTCCACATCCCGCATGGATTCCTTGGCCTTACCGACCATATATTCCCCTAACTTATGTTTGGGTTTATGAATTCCAGGGGTATCCAGAAAGACAATTTGTCCCCGCTCCTCCGTCAGAATGCACTGAATGCGATTGCGTGTGGTCTGGGGCTTATCTGACATGATCAATACTTTTTGTCCCAGTAAATGATTAAGCAAGGTCGATTTCCCTGCATTAGGCCTTCCAATGACAGATACAAAACCAGACTTGAATTCTTCTTTTGATGTTGAAACCAAAGGTGAAGTCACTTCCCTATCTAATAGTTTATTTATCTTCTAATCTTAGCCTATCTACCTTCATTACCATAACCTTAAGTTATTCACTCTATCCAAGGCCTTTGTAAGGGACTTGCGTTACAACGCTCACTTGCTTGCTCTTGCAGATCAAACTAAGACTAAAGAGTCACTGTGTCCTGTTCTGCGTCGTATGTACCGAGCGCGGTGTCATACAAGTCCCGGCTGATGCGGAGCCTAAAGAAATTCCAGCCCAAACGAATCAGGCAACAACACTTTCAACCTCGTCACCTTCGTCTCACCTGACCCATTAACCAAAACCACCGGACAATCCACAGCAAACTCCCGAATCACTTGACGGCATGCACCACAGGGAGAAGGAAACTCTTCTGTCGGCACGGCAATGGCAATTCCTATCAATTCTCGTTCTCCCTGAGCCACCGCTTGGAAAATAGCATTGCGCTCTGCGCAAACCGTCAAACCATAACTCGCATTCTCTACGTTACACCCTCGATAAATCTTACCTGAGGAAAAAAGCGCAGCTGCTCCAACGGGATAATGAGAATACGGTACATAAGCCTGCAGATATGCTGCTTGAGCCTTATTAACAAGTTCTAGCATTAATTCTGGTTCAAGGTCTTTAAACACTCCTAAAGTTTGGGGTTGATCCATGTTCAAGCACAAAACTCCTGTCTATCTATAGTCACTCGTATCGATTAATCTCGCTTGAAATAATAACACCCTCGTATAACCTTAAAAGATATTACTCGCAAAGTGCAACAGACGTGGGAAAAAGACAATCATTCCAATAGCAACGGCTTGGATCGTGGCCACTAACACGGTGCCTGAAGCCACATCCTTAGCCATTCCTGCTAAAGGGTGAAAGTTTGGTTGAACCATATCTACCACAATTTCAATCGCGGTATTCATGACTTCTGCACCAATAACACACCCTATCGCTAAAATAAGAATCAACCATTCAAAATTTGAGACCCTCCACCACCAAGCAAAGCACAAAACGCTAATTCCCGCAAAGAAATGAAACTTTATGTGCGCCTGTGTTCTCCAGGTATGTAGCACTCCTCGCCACGCCTGCTTGAGACTGCGCCCAAACCCTGGTTTTTGATATCTCCCCATGCGTTCCTCCGTTAAGCTCTTTCTAACTTAAGCAGTGCCATCACTTCTTTTTCTTTATGGCGCATCTCTTGTTTAGCCGTCTCTTCTTCATGATCATACCCTAATAAATGGAGCGTCCCGTGCACAGCAAGGTAAACCAGTTCCCGTTCAAAGGAATGACCGTATTCCTCTGCTTGCGCCCTTGCCCGCGGAACGGAAATTACGATGTCCCCAAGCATTTCGTCTTCAAACTCTGAATCCGGTTCCTCCTCCATTTCCTCCTGTAAGGCAAACGAAAGAACATCCGTCGGGCGATCCACCCCTCGATATTCCAAATTCAGGGCATGAATGCGTTGATCATCCACCAACATCAGGCTAACTTCCGCCTCAGTTGACCCATCTGACAGACGGATCCCCTCTTCTATAGCCTGCTTTAACATTGCAGTGAGCGGTTCACGATGTTCAAGAAAAATAGACTCTTCTTCCCAGGCAATATCCAAGATCATATGTTTTGGGCAAACCTCACACCTTTAAACCCGGATGGGGTCACCCTATCCTCCCTTCAGTCATTAAACTTTAATCTCGTCAACTAACGATAAGACCTTACAAAGTAGGGTTTTCTATAACAGGAGTCTTTTTGTTATCTTGAGGAGCTTGGGCTTCTGATGTATCATTGTTTTCAAGCTCGTCTGCTGCGTCTCCACTCGTTTTACTGGTTGGTTTACTGACATCTTCCACGATTTTCTTCTGTTCTGCACCGTTTCCCTGCTCCCGGATAGCGGGCATATCTGGATATTCGACACGGGAGTGGAAAATACCATTCAAGACCCGCACAAAGGCCATAGCAATCCGATCTAAGTCCTGAAAGGTTAAATCGCATTGATTCAGTTGTCCGTCGTTCAGCTTGTCCTTGATAATTTTCCGAATAAGCCCTTCAACGCGTCCCGGCGTAGGCTGCTTCATAGACCGTACCGCCGCTTCCACGTTGTCAGCTAAAGCAACAAGAGCAGCCTCTTTGGTCTGAGGTCTTGGTCCTTCATAATGAAAGGCTTCCTCAGGGACATCATCTTTTTCTTCAAGAGCCTTATGGTAAAAGAAGCTAACTAATCCGTCGCCATGGTGCTGAGCAATAATATCTTTAATCTGCTGCGGAAGTTTATTTTCCTTCGCCAATTCCAACCCATCCTTAACGTGGGAGGTGATAATCAGTGAGCTTAGGGTCGGGGCGATTTTATCATGAGGATTATCTTGGGTAAATTGATTCTCGATAAAAAAGTAAGGGCGTTTTAATTTTCCAATATCATGATACATTGAACCGACCCTAACCAATGTGGCATCTGCATGCACAGCCTCAGCGGCGGCCTCGGCCAGATTGCCTACTAAAATGCTATGGTGGTATGTCCCTGGCGCTTCCATCAATAAGCGCTTCAGCACCGGGCGGTTGGGGTTGGATAATTCCAAAAGCCGAACAGAGGAAGTAATCCGGAATCCCGACTCAAACCAGTGTAAAGCCCCCACCGTTAAAAACGAAGACGCTACACCGTTTACTGTTCCTAGGAGCAGACCAACCAGCCATACCGACAAACGCATTCCTGTGGTCAAGGCTATCGCGCTTACCATCAATATATTGACTGCGGACACAAATAGTCCCGCACGCGCCAAATCAGAACGTTGACTTAAACGGGACACACTATACACCCCGGTGAATCCTCCAAAAAGAGCCACTATGCCTGTTTGAAGACCAAACGAGGTTGCTAGAGTAGGGTCAACCAAAATTGCCACGAAAATGGCTAAGACAACGGTCGCTAACAAAGCGACATCCACGCCGATTAAAATTGCAATAGTCATGGTAGCCCAAGCCACTGGAATGAGCAAACCTGACAAAGAATCAAATTCCGCTCCTCCTAGATTTAAGGAAATCACACCCCGGCCGATAGCCAGAACCAATAACATTGTCAATCCGATCAGAACAGCTCGGTTGAACAAGGGCAATATATCCCGTCTGTATTGAAATAAATAAAACCCTATTGTCCCTATTCCGATTAAGACCATCAGTGCAATTCCGAAACTTGATTTCCAGGTGTTACTGCTATTGATAAGGCCATAGGCGGCCAACACTTCGTAAGTCTTATCGTCAACAATCTCACCCGGCCCGACGATTTTTTGATTCGCCTTATAACTAATTATTACCTTTTTCGTAGCGACTCGAGCCGCTGTACGTAATTTATCCGTGATTTCTTCATTCACATTTAAAGTCGGACGAGTCACATTTTGATCCACGAAGGCCTTAAAGAATACTTTGGCATCATCCTGCAGTCCGGACTTATTTATATCCGATTTAGTTTCCTCCCGGAGTGGTGCTACATCCGCATCCGTCCGCGCCCCAGTTTCCCCGTTTCGCGCTCTGTTCAAGATAATATTACTGCCGATTTGCTCAGCAGCCGCTAAGGCGTCTGGAGAGGTCTTCATCAAAGACACTAATGTCTCCTGCTTCAAAATAGTAAAGGGCTGGGTTTCCTGCAGCTTGGTGACGCGTACACTCACGTCGTCCGTCATGGCAGCAGCTTCCCGCAAGGCAGCGAACGCTTTGTCCAAGCCCACGGAAATTTGGCTCAAATATATATCGTCCGGCTGGTACACCGCTTGAACTGCTTTCGCTGCGGCGTCCTGGTCTTGAGCATATTTTTCCTTATCCTCAATATCTTTGTTTCCTGGCGCAGTGATGAGTTGGGGACTTGGTTCCCCCACTTCCAAATGAAGTTTAGCAACAAACAAGTTTGAGGATAACAGAACCGTAAACAAGAGAAAATACATCACCCCAACGATGGCGCGCAGCCAACTGGTGTGATGTCTAAGTGAATCAGTATGTTTGGATAGGACTCCCAAGATCTTTTTGACCCACATAATTTTCAATACCATCATCCTTACTTGCGAGTACCTTTGCCTTATTAACGCTTCTAAGGCCAAAAAATCTTCATCTTCTAAGGATTTGCATATACTGCCAAATCCTCGTATGTTTCCACCTCGACTCTAACCAGTTCAGCACTTGTATTGTTGGGAAGAACCTTCACGTTTTCTAGCACAACTAAAACTCCAGGCGTCATTTTCTTCTGAACTTCAGCCCGAGCGGTTTCTTCTGCCAGTTGACGTGCTTCGGCAATCGAGCGTTCAACATGCACCTTATGAATTTCTTTGTACTTCACTCTTATAACTTCGACAGGGAATCGCCAATTCCTCCAGGGTTTCAGAGAATGACTCATGACTTCTTTATTGTCTTGCTCAAACGGCGAATCCTGCATAGTTACCATTATGACGCGGAAACCAAATTTTATACCCCACCCCATAGCAACCCTGCCGCTTTCCTCGACTTTATCTTCCACCAAAGGTACCTGTTTTTCAGCACTATACCACACTCGTGCACGGACAAACCCTCTGGCCATAGAAGCCGGGGGAGTTGGTTTGGAACTGTTCATATTATTCGCCGTGGAATTTTGAGCATCAGGAATACTTGGAAGACCTGGGTTTAACGCCTGTGTTATCAGCACTTGGCCCGCCCGAACGGTTTCTCCTTCATGAACCTGTGGAATCCCCTGAATCACTATAATTTCCTTGACAATTCCAGCATGTCTAGCGACGAGATTACCCGCTTCTTTTGGTATTGATGGACGGATTTTCTCTGAGATCTTAATCAACACGCCAGTCCCTTTCCGTTCCACCCCAATCCAAGCAGCGTCCGGCAATTGTTCCTGAAGTGCTTTTGCAATCTGGTTTAAATCCAAGTCTTTTGAATAAGCCCAAGTTTTTAGCCCTAGTTTATCCGCCCGCTCCAAGACATCCGTGGCTGAAACGTTGTGATTACCCATCACGGAAATGGACAACACAAGTTGGGACATAACAGCTAACACCAAGGCGATTATGGCAATCCCAGTTAAAAGACCCTTCCTTCGCCACCAACGTGCTGCAATAAAAGGCCAACCATATTTAGCTATAATATGGACCCGAGTATGGGTTTGGTGTGCTGCCCTCCGCAAACGCCGAAAATCTGCCAGCTTAATCTGCGCCCGCATTCCTCGCTCCGATTTTTGAGTATGATAAACAAGCACACCGTCTCTTAAAATGTGATTTAGAAAGTTTGCCAACTGCTCCCCTCTCGCGAGGAAGAAGATTCGTCCCTGCCAAAAAGCCCTTAATCGTTCAACCATTATTTTATCTCCCTTCCAGCAAAAGATACGGAAGAAAGTTCCCCTTCTATTCGAAGTTCTGTCGATAAAATGACCTTTAATACTAAACCTTTCCCCCCAAAACACACATCCCCTTCCGCAGTTTCCAACCGAATCTCTTCCTCAGAAAAATTAACAATGCTCACATAATTCTCCACCAGAATTTGCCGCCGTCCGGTTATAGTAATTTTCGGACCTTCTCCCGCTACTTCAGGTGGAAAGTCCAAAATTTCTCCGACGCTCGTCTGTATTTTTCTGAACATAAAAAGCCCCTCCCTTCTGTATGATATCTATGAAGGGAAGAGCAAGAATAGTCCAAGCCTGTTATCTAATTGTTTATGTGTTGGCCGAGACTGGAACAAGACGTTCGAGGCTAGAACGCTGTCTAAGGATAGACGAGTGACCCGAAAATTAATGCTTTCCGCTTGGCTTGAAATAGGCGTAGAACGCACCCATTAAATATGTCCAATATGCTAATACTTGAACTAGGTTGGGACTGTCCGAGTACCCAAAAATAGCTTTTAACAGGCTTCCCATCGTCGATTGTTGATCCAATAGTCCTTTGGTACTCCAAATTTGCTCTATCCCTACTGGAATCATATGCAATTCTTGAAATTCATGAATACCTCCTGACAAAAGACCTGCCGCCATGACAATAAGAAGCACACTCATCGCGGTAAAAAATGATTTGAGTGGAAGAGTATGTGTTCCTCGATAAAGGATATATCCCAGAATAGCGGCCACGCCAAAGCCCAATATACTACCACTTACAGTAGCCAGTGCCGATGTTTCCTGGGCAGAACCGACAATAAAAAGCACGGTCTCGATGCCCTCTCGGATGACTGAGATAAAGGCTAAAGAAGCTAATGTCCAGACTGAGCCATGACTCAAAGCGACCTGGATCTGCCGCTTTAATTCTCCGCCGATATTTCCACCCTGTCGTTTCATCCAAATTGTCATCCACGTGAGCATAATGACAGCAACAATCTTAAGTGTTCCTTCCAATAGGGCTTGAAACCCTTCAATTTCGGTCGTTCCCAGTACGAAAAAAATTCCCACCGCTAGCAGTACACTGGCCAATGCAGCCGTTCCTGCCCCAAGCCACACTTTTTTAGTTGCCTTCATCTGTCCTAATTGTTTAAGATATGCCAGTATGATAGCGAGAACAACCGCGATTTCGACCCCTTCGCGCAGGGTAATAATGAACACATTAAACATCCACTTTTAGTCCTTTCTCTATGTAGCTACATGATAACGATTATCATTACCAATATTACACCTTCCTCTAATTAGCTTGTCAATAAACTATTTTTTCTAATCAGTAGCGTTTCAAACTCCATCTTTATTCGTTGCAGGTTTCTATCAGTTAAAAGGACCCAGTTACTCACGTAACTGGGTCCTTTTAACTGATACTATTAGTTTCCTCTATGCACCGAGAATTTCCCGTACAATCAGATTGACAAGTTTGCCATCTGCGCGGCCTTTCGTCTTAGGGGATAACGCACCCATGACTTTCCCAAGGTCCTTAGGACCCTGAGCCCCTACAATGGCGATGGTCTCCTGTACGAGCTGGCGAATTTCCCCTTCGGAAAGCTGTTGAGGAAGGTAATCCATTAAAACGGATATTTCCACTTCCAGAGCCTGAACCGTTTCGGGGCGACCCGCATCTTCATATACTACAAGCGAATCCCGGCGCTGTTTTAATTCGCGTGCTAATACTTCGATGACTTGAGCATCGGTAAATTCTACTTTGTTGTCGATCTCAGCATTTCTTATACCAGCCCTGACCATTCGGATGACGGAAAGTCTTACCTTCCCCTCCTCTTTGGCCTTCATGGCAATCTTCATATCCTCAACGAGGCGATCTTTCAGGGTCAATTCGAGACACTCCTTACTTGAACTTGCGTTTACGTGCAGCTTCAGACTTTTTCTTTTTCTTCACGCTTGGTTTCTCATATGCCTCGTGCTTACGAGCTTCTGCACTAACCCCTGCCTTTTGACAAGTACGCTTGAACCGGCGGAGTGCGGCATCCAGGGATTCGTTTTTACCAACTTTCACTTCACTCATTGTCTTATCCCTCCCTCCACTGGATCATCACAAATATACCTTTATTATTATACTGGATGAAGCAGTTTGCGTCAAGTAGCGGCAATTTATGAATTACACCTCACAGCAATTCGTAAATTGTCCCTACAAATGCTCACTTAACTCATCCGATTTTCGCCTCAAGACCTTGCCCCCCAAGCAAATGGAAATGGAGATGTCCGACAACTTGACCCCCGTCTGCCCCAGTATTCGTGACTACTCTATAGCCTGACTCAGTCACTCCGAACTCCTCAGCCAAACGCCGGATCACGCCAAAAATATGTCCGATTAACATTTCATATTCAGACGTAACATCATTAAGACTCAGCAAATGCCGCCTTGGAATAACGAGCAAATGCACAGGAGCTAATGGTTGAATATCTTTAAAAGCGATCACCTCATCATCCTCATAGGCAATTTCACTTGAAATTTCCCCGAGGGCAATTTTGCAAAATAGACAATCCTCAACTTGCATTTTAAGTTCCTCCCTTATCTTATTAACTCGAAGGTAGAATTGTTCTAGAAATATGGCCTTCTTCCAAAACAACCGTTACAAACTGTCGAGAAGCCCAAGACTTTCCGTCCGCACTGGCGGGTATTTGAACCTGAATATAATGTGGAGTATGCCCAATTGCACACCCTTGCGAATCAATCCATTCGATCAATACCTCCACAGGTTTTCCAATAAAACGACGGACAAACTCTTCTTGGCTGACACTAGCAACCAACAACAACTCCTTAACCCTTTGGTCCTTTAATTGCTTCGAAACTTGATCAGAATAGTCTGCTGCAGGGGTTCCTTTCCGTTTCGAATATGGAAATACGTTAATCCCGGAAAAACCGCAAGACTTCACAAACTCTAGAGTAGAGGCGTGATCATCTTCGGTTTCCCCTGGAAAACCAGCAATGATATCTGTCGTAACGGCAAGATTTGGAATTCGCTGACGAAGCCTTTCCAGCAAAGCTCGGTACTCGCTTAAAGTATATGGCCGATTCATTCTAGACAAGATCCGATCGCTTCCACTCTGTAAGGGCATATGTAAGTGGGGACAGACCTTATCCGACGAGACAATACTCTCGACTAGCTCAGGCGTGTATTCCATCGGTTCAATCGAACTCAAGCGCAGACGACAAAGCCCAGGAATTTTGACCAATTCCCTCACTAAACGAGCCAAGTTCCATTCTTGCCCTAATTCTTCCCCTAAATCTTGTCCATAATACCCGGTATGAATTCCAGTCAGGACAATTTCGGGATATCCCGCCTCAACGAGACGGCGAGCCTCCGCCAAAGCATTCTCTGGTAGACGACTTCTCAAAGGGCCACGTGCAAATGGAATAATACAATAGGTGCAGAATTGATTACACCCTTCCTGAATCTTGAGCAACGCTCTTGTCCTGTGCTCCTCACTGAGTTGCGGAAGTTCCTCAAACCCCTCCGCTTCCCAAATCTCATGCACAGCATTCTGAGGTGTTTGCTCTGCTTTAACCTGCTCAATCCACTCTAAAATATTCCTACGATCCTGCGTCCCAAGAACGAGATCTACCCCTTCAATCCCCAAGACCTCTCCCGGAGCAGTTTGCGCGTAACAGCCCATAACCACAACAACGCTCTCTGGGTGTTCTCTAATCATCCGTCGAATAACACGACGTGATTTACTATCTCCCATATTCGTCACAGTACAAGTATTAACAACAACAACATCCACTTCTTCTGAGGCAGCAACCACCTGATAATTAGCCTCCCTAAAAAGCTGAGCCACCGCTTCACTTTCAGTTTGGTTAACTTTGCAGCCAAGCGTGACGAAACAAACGGTTCGAAGTTCTTTGACTTGTTCAATTTCAAGAGGCATAAATACTCCACCTTTATTACCGTGGTTCGTGCATTCGTCATGGGAGGGTCCGCGATCACACTTGTTCAGCCATGCATCCGTCGTGCCTAAACCTCAGAGCCGCGGAGCATGTCTTCAACGTCCTAGGAGCATACTTTAATCACGTTTCCTCGTTCCCAAGTTTCCAAAACCAGAGCTCGCGGACGCAGTGTGACACAAAAGCGAGGGCTTTCGTAAGCAGAATTAGCAAACTCCGTGTAAGCGACCCCAGATACGGGGCTGAGCACAGGACGTGCGAAGCCGGCAACTGAGCCAAGGATGGCGAATTTGCCGGGAACCCCGCTCCCATAGACAAGAGCTTACACGGTTAGTTTGCATTCTGTGTCGTAGACCGAGCGTTGTGTCACACAAGTCCCTCATTTGTCCGTGTCAGCCCAGATCCCCGAAATGCGCCAAAACCATCGTAAGTGTTGCTATAGCCGCCGTCTCAGTCCTCAAAATCCGCGGCCCCAACGACACACTCTTCGCCCCAAGCTTCTCTTGAGCCAAAGCCACCTCGGTCTGATCAAACCCCCCCTCAGGACCAATCAGTATGGCAATAGGGCATTCGGGGTCCATTCTTTCCAGTACGAAAGCTAACCGCTGAGTCTGTTCCTCTTCATAGGGAATAAGCCATTGGACGTCAGACGGCAACTGCTCCGCCAAGTCCCTCCAATCGCAGACCTCCGCTATTTTAGGTTCCTGAACCCTATGGGACTGTTTCGCCGCTTCTGAGGCAATTTTTTGCCAACGCACAACCCTCTCCTGTGCTTTACTTCCCTCAAGCTGCATAACAGATCGTTTGGTTCGCAAAGGAATGAGCCCCTCCATACCCAGTTCCGTCCCCTTCTGAATCACCCATTCCATTTTTTCCCCCTTGGAGAGTCCTGCCACAATATACACTGAAGTATGGGCCTCCACATCGGGATGATCCGTACTGAGAATCCGACAGGTTACGCTACTGTCTTCGATCGTTTGGATAACACTGGTATACTCCAACCCGGTATTATCAAAACCCACCACCAAATCTCCGGGTTTTAGCCTAAGTACCCGGACGAGGTGATCGCGTTCCGAATCACGCAACCAAAAGACATCGTTTCCAAGTTCCGTGATTTTAAACCGATTCATGGTTGGTCCACCTCGCTCGCAATAAAATCCACCCCGAATCTTCAAGGCGTTCCACAATCTCCAAGCCAGCTTTCTTCAAGCCCTCTTCTACATCGTCAGCCCGATTTTCAATAATTCCAGATGCTAAAAATTCCCCGTCCGGATGTAATAAGCGTTTTAAATCCGGAAGTAGGATTAAGATTATATCTGCAATAATATTGGCAATCACGACATCCGCCTGCCCCGTGAGCACGGTCCCCAAATTCCCGCGCACTACCTGTACCCGGTCGTTCACTTGATTTAAAGCGACGTTTTCTCGGGCCACCCTGATCGCCACAGAATCGAGATCCACCGCCTCCACCTGCGCCCCGAGTTTAGCAGCTGCAATCGCTAAAATTCCAGAGCCTGTCCCTAAGTCAAACACTCTTTGTCCAGGTTTAACAACGCCCTCCAAAGCTCTTAAACACAGCGTCGTTGTGGGATGAGTCCCCGTACCGAAAGCCATGCCAGGATCAAGCTCCAAGACGACATCTCCCTCGCGGAGAACGATTGGCTCCCAGGTCGGTTTAATTAGAAAATGTTCGCCCACACGTATCGGCTTAAAGTAAGCCTTCCACGCAGTTTCCCAATCTTCTTCCTTCAACGAGATCCCTTTGACCTGTACCACCCAAAGCGGAGAACGCTGTAGCAGTTCACGAATTCCTTGGTCAAGCTGCTTCAGCTTATCGGCCAGCTCATCATCCTCCGCGAAGTAACCCTTTACCACAGACGTTCCTGTGAGTTCAACTTCTCCGAAAGCATGATAATCCCACTTTCCAGATTCTATATAACTGCATAAAAGTTCCGGATCTTCTACACTAACACCCGGACACCCTAACTGATAAAAAAGATCGGCAACAGCTTCTTCTCCTTCAGATGAAACCGTTACCGCTACTTCACGCCAATTCATTGTTTATGCTCCTTTTTACCCCATTGCATCGCGGAGGTTTTCTTTGAACTTTTCGAACAATGATTTCTTACCCATTTGTTGATGTTCTGGCGTCACTTCACCAAATTCATGCAAAAGTTTCTTTTGTTTTTCGTTCAGCTTAGTCGGTGTTGTCAATACAGTTCGAACATGCTGGTCTCCACGACCACTTCCTCGGCGCTGGGGTACGCCATGCCCTTTAAGTCGAAAAACCGTAGCTGTTTGGGTGCCTTCAGGGATTTTCATCTTAACCACCCCATCGAGAGTCGGAACATCTATTTCTGCGCCCAGAGCCGCCTGGATAAAGGTAATTGGGACTTCACAATAAATGTCATTTCCTTCACGTTCAAAGAACTTATGCTGTTTAACTTGTAAGACGATATAAAGATCTCCAGCAGGCCCCCCTTTGGCTCCGCCCTCACCATCTCCACTAAGTCTTAAGTTTAAGCCGCCCTCGGAACCTTGTGGAATGCTGATCTTAATAGTTTTAACCTTACGAACTTTTCCTTGTCCCTTACATATTGAGCAAGGACTACTAATTATGCGCCCTTCCCCATGACACGTTGGACAGGTTCGGGCGGTCTGGATTTGACCAAACGGCGTTCGTTGAAGCACTTTCACTTGCCCGCTACCATGACACTGAGAACACGTTGTGGGATGTGTTCCCGGAGCTGCCCCAGAACCCTGGCAATTCGAGCAGGTTTCATCCCGCGGAATTTGAATTTCCTTTTCAACGCCAAACACCGCTTCTTCAAAGGTCAAGGACATCGTATACTGCAAATCGGCTCCCCGTTGCGGACCACCGCGCCGTTGTCCACCACTGCCACCAAAAAACATATCAAAAATGTCCCCGAAGCCACCAGCATCGCCAAATCCACCACCTTGGTTGGGATCTGTACCGGCATGACCAAATTGGTCATAACGCGCTCTCTTCTCCGGATCGCTTAAAACGTCATAAGCATCTGTAACTTCCTTAAAGTTTTCTTCCGCTTTCTTATCGCCCTGGTTAACATCAGGATGGTATTGACGTGCTAACTTTCTGTACGCTTTTTTTACTTCCTGTTCGCTAGCTGATCGATCGATACCGAGAACTTCATAGTTATCGCGTTTCATGTTTTCCTCCACACTCCTGCTAGTCTATCCACTCTATTATTATAAGTCCTATAATATTATATGACCCTTAGGCTTCAAACACAAGGTAATATCCAATTAAATGGAAATAATTTTAATACTCCACAAACAAATGCGGGCACAAAGGCTTGAACACCTTTGCACCCAAATTTACGCAATCCACACCATCCTACTAGTCTTTTTTAACTTCAGTAAACTCAGCATCTACAACGTCTTCATTCTTTTTAGGCTCTTCATCTCCAGGTTGTGCTTCTGCATTCTGCTCTTGAGCCGCTTGTTCTTGATACATCTTTTCGATATAAGGATGGAGCACTTTGTTCAACGCCTCTGTTTTCTCGTTAATCTCCTCAAGGTTTGCAGCGGCAGCGGCATTTTTTAGGTCTTCTAGAGCTTTATTGATACCTTCAACTTCAGCAGCATCACCCTTACCTTCAAACTCCTTCAAGGTTTTCTCGGTTTGATACGCCAGAGAATCCGCTTGGTTCTTAGCATCAATCATCTCTCTGCTTTTCTTATCTTCCTCAGCATGGACTTCAGCATCTTGCTTCATTTTTTCGATCTCATCTTTAGAGAGACCCGTCGAAGAAGTAATCGTCACTTTTTGTTCGTTCCCTGTGGCCATATCTTTTGCAGAGACGTGGACAATCCCATTAGCATCAATATCGAATTTAACTTCGATTTGCGGAATGCCACGTGGCGCAGGAGGTATTCCTGTAAGTTGGAAACGACCAAGTGTTTTATTATAATTCGCCATTTCACGTTCCCCTTGGAGAACATGAATATCAGTCGAGGTTTGATTATCTGCAGCTGTGGAGAACGTCTGTGATTTGGTGGTAGGAATCGTCGAGTTACGTTCGATGATCCGGGTAAATACTCCACCAAGGGTTTCAATCCCTAAGGAAAGCGGAGTAACATCCAGTAAGATCATATCTTTAACTTCTCCACTGAGAACGCCACCTTGAATAGCAGCACCCATGGCGACCACTTCATCCGGGTTAACCCCTTTGTGTGGGTCTTTGCCGCTTAATTTCTTAATGGCTTCTACGACGGATGGGATACGGGTAGATCCACCCACTAAAATGATCTGATTGATCTTATCCCAGGAAAGTTTGGCATCTTCAATTGCCTGACGTGTGGGTCCAATGGTCGATTCCACGAGATCTGAGATAATTTCTTCAAATTTAGCACGGGAAATTGTCATATCTAAATGTTGCGGACCTTGATCCGTCATGGTGATAAACGGGAGATTGACATTTGAACTCGTAACACCAGAAAGCTCAATCTTGGCTTTTTCTGCTGCTTCTTTTAAACGTTGCAGAGCAACACGATCTTTGGAGAGATCCGCGCCATTACTTTTCTTGTATTCCTTCACCATATAATCGATCAAACGTTGATCAAAATCGTCGCCGCCCAATTGGTTATTCCCACTGGTAGCTTTCACTTCAACCATACCTTGGCTTAATTCGAGGATTGATACATCAAAGGTTCCTCCCCCTAAGTCAAACACCAAAACCGTTGAATCATCTTTTTTGTCCAAGCCATAAGCAAGCGCTGCAGCTGTAGGTTCGTTAATAATCCGAAGTACTTCAAGTCCGGAAATCGCTCCTGCATCTTTTGTTGCTTGACGCTGAGCGTCTGTGAAATAGGCCGGCACTGTAATAACCGCTTGTGTAACCGTCTGTCCGAGATAAGCTTCCGCATCTGTTTTCAGTTTCTGAAGCACCATCGCGGAAATTTCTTGTGGGCTATAAGTCTTGTCTTCAATTCTAACTTTAAAATCGGTACCCATGTGGCGTTTGATAGAACTAACCGTTTTATCCGGATTAGTAACTGATTGGCGCTTGGCCACCTGTCCGACTAAACGCTCGCCAGTTTTTGAAAAGCCTACCACGGATGGAGTTGTGCGGTTTCCCTCCGCATTAGGGATGACAACTGCTTCTCCACCTTCCATAACCGATACGCAAGAGTTTGTTGTACCTAAGTCAATACCAATAATTTTTCCCATTATTTTCTTCCCCCTTAAATTAACTAATTTGAGACTTTAACCATACAAGGACGTAAAACTTTTTCTTTGAGATAATATCCTTTTTGCAGTTCTTCTACGACAGTATTTTCGGGATGCTCTTCTGAAGCCACTCGGAGCACAGCTTCATGTAGATTTGGGTCAAAAGGTTGGCCTATCGTCTCCATCTCCTTTAAACCCTCCTTGCTGAGCGCCGTTTGCATTTGGCGAAGAATCATCTCCACCCCTTGCGAAAAAGATGTAAAATCCGGGTTGACCTTGGCTGCACTAACCGCGCGATCAAAATTGTCAAGTACCGGCAATAACTCTACCACAAGACGTTCTGACGCATATTTAATGAGTTCTATTTTTTCCTTTTGAGTCCGTTTTCGGTAGTTATCGAAATCTGCTTGCAAACGTTGTATTTGGCCATAATAGTCTTCAGCTCTGGCATTGGTCTTAACAAGCTCCGCCTCCGAGGTCAGATTTTTCTCTAGAGGGGTCATATCCTCATCATCCAGGCACCTTTCATCCAGGATGGATTTTTCAGATTCAAGCCCTTTACCCTCCGCACTATCCTCATCCTTACTCAACGTTTGGTCTTTGAGAGCTTCATCTCTCCTTCGCACCATTCATATCACCTCTCGTGCTTAATAAAATTGAATATCTATGATTTATTTAAGGACCTTCCACTCTAATTGGTTTCCAGCCCAAAATTGGTGTTATAATCTTCTACCTGTCAAGACTCCCGTCAAACTGCGCGTCATACAATCAACAATAGCAATCACTTTAGCGTAATCCATACGGGTCGGTCCAATGACACCCACAGCCCCAATGGTTAGCCCGTTCACTTTATAAGTTGCAGAAATCAAGCTACAATCTCGAAATTCCTTTATCATATTTTCTCCACCAATGGTGACATTTAACCCCTCTTGGTAAGGATGTAATAGTTTTTTTAGAGATTCATTTTCCTCAAACACTCTAAATAAGGTTTTAACTTTATCTAAATCCTTAAATTCAGGTTGATTCAACATGTTGAGAGTTCCACCAAGATAAATGCGTTCCTCTGTGTCGTTATCGTCTAAAATAGTTCTTAGCATATCTAAGGCATTATCAATCAGAAGCCTCTGTCGGGACAATTCACTATAGATTTCATGCAACAAGCTACGCTTAACCTGGCTAAGGGAATACCCTCGCATCTTTTGATTAAAGACTCCAGCCACACGTTGCAACTCTTCAGCCGTGAGATTTTCTCCGACATCGATAATATGGTTTTCCACCACACCGTTTTCTTTTACGATCACCATAATAACCTGCCCAGGTTGATATGGCAGAAAATGCATCTTCCCAAACGTGCTTTTCCCTTTATGAGGACCGAGTACAATACTCGTTAAATTTGTAAGTTCAGACAACAACTTACTCGTATGGGAAATGACTTCTTGAATTTCATGGATACGTTTCGTACTTTCCCGTTCAATAGCTTCCTTGTTCTCTTCACTCAGTGCTTGAGGGTCCATTAGGCAATCCACAAAATACCGATACCCCGCATCCGAAGGAATTCGTCCCGCAGAAGTATACGGTTGTTCAATGAACCCTAAATCCTCTAAATCAGCCATCTCGTTACGGATCGTCGCAGGGGATACACCAAGATCAAACTTACGTGCGATCGTTCGTGACCCAATAGGTTCAGCGGTAGCAATATAGTCCAGTACAATCGCCCTTAATATCTTGCGTTTGCGTTCATCCATTTGCATACATGCTCCTCCGCCTTTCCGAGGACCGCCCCTCTCCGCTTAGAAATCTACATTTTAGAAATCCACATTCGAATATTGTTGTCGATTCGATTCGGTTGTTAGCACTCTCTCTTGATGAGTGCTAACATCTGATATCAATACGATACCACTCAATTTTCACTTTGTCAAGAATCATTTGAAGGAAAATTATTTAGAGTTTTATATAGATCAAACTGAACCTCAGGAGCAATCAGGAGACCGAATATCCCAAGACGCAAGACGGTGCACATGGATGTGCCGTCACCCAAAACCGTCATCACAAAACGAATACTCAACAATCTCCAAAGCAGGACCTAACATTCCCTCGTCTTTCGTTCCCTCGTTCCTCGATCCAAGCCCGGGACGCAGTGTGACACGAGCGCGAGGTCTTTACGTAAGCAGCCCAGCAAACTTCCGTGTAAGCGACCCCAGATACGGGGCAGCGAACAAGGATGTGAGCTGCCGCCACTGCGCCAAGGACGGCGCATTTGGTGGGCACCCCGCTCCCCCTTTAGGAGCTTACACGGTTAGTTTGCTCTGCGTCGTAAGCACCGAGCGCTGTGTCATACAAGTCCCTCTATACGAACTCCTCCAAAATCCCATTTGCTACAAAAGAATATTTCGGATTTAACCGTAGATAATCACCCTGCAACGTAAAAACATTTTTGTACTTATAGCGTTCCAACACGTCTCTATAAATATCCCTAAGATCGACGCCATAATCATTTCTAAACGAGGTTAGATTAACACCTTCCTCAAGGCGCAACCCCAAAATCATGCGTTCCGCCATGCACTCGTGTACTGATAACGCTTCCTGACCTTCTTCATTGACGGGGTCTTGCCCCTTGTAAAGGCGACTTTGATACGTGCGAACTTCTTCGATATTTTTCCAACGCACCCTGTTTAAACAAGACACCCCACCCGGTCCTAGCCCTAAATAATCTTCTCCCCGCCAATAGCCTAAATTATGCTGGCATTCATAGCCTGGGCGCGTGAAATTAGAGGTTTCATACTGCGCATACCCCGCCTGTTTTAACCGTTCAACTGCCCACTCCTGCATATCCGCTTGAAGATCATCATCTGGAAGCTGGTCGCCTTGCACCGATCTTATTTGAGTACAAGGTGATCCGGATCTATACCGCTCATAGAGTGGAGTACCTTCTTCTAACATTAACCCGTAAAGGGATAGATGTTCCGGTGAATAAGACAAGGCTTCCTCTACTGTAGCCTGCCAAATCCCCATATCCTGCGCAGGAAGTCCAAACATTAAATCCATACTAATATTATCAAATCCTGCTGCTCTTAAACTCCCGATCGCTTCGCGGGCTTCTTGGGCGGTATGCAGGCGTCCCACAGCGTTTAATAATTTGTCATCGAAGGCTTGGACTCCGAGAGAGAAGCGGTTGATCCCGTAGCGTCGCAGGATAGTTAACTTTGATGCTGTTATGGTTCCTGGATTTCCTTCAACGGTGCACTCAGCTCCTGAGTCTAATTGAAACTGGTGCTGAATCATTCCCATTAAACGTTCTAAGTCCCTATCCTTAATCGCCGTCGGCGTGCCCCCCCCAATAAAAAGAGAAGATACCCCTTGCGGGGCATCTTTTCGCCGTTTTGCCATTTCGATTTCTAGGCCCTCTAGATACACAGCTATAAGATCCTGGGGGGAATTAACCAAGGCATGAGAATAAAACGCACAATAATCACATTTCCGAACACAAAACGGAACATGTACGTATAAGGAAGGCATACGCGTACATCCTCTCTCTGGTTTATTTAGAGGCACGATTCAATCTCTCATTTATGTAAGGGCACGATTCTCCCTCATTTATTCAAGGGCACGATGCATCGTGCCCTTACTAATTCCCTAATCTTCGATCTTCAAGACCGCCATAAAAGCATCCTGAGGTATTGCCACGTTGCCCACTTGCTTCATCCGCTTTTTCCCTACTTTTTGCTTCTCAAGTAGTTTGCGTTTCCGGGAAATATCTCCGCCATAGCATTTGGACAAAACGTCTTTCCGCATTGCACTAACAGTCTCACGGGCAATGACTTTATTCCCGATCACAGACTGAATTGGAATTTCGAACATTTGCCTGGGAATGATTCCTCGAAGTTTCTCTACAAGTTTCCTTCCCCGATTATAAGACTTTGCTCGATGAACGATGAACGACAGGGCATCCACCAGTTCTCCGTTTAGTAGAACATCTATTTTGACTAAATCCGTCTCTTTATAGCCGCATAGCTCATAATCCAAAGAAGCATACCCTTTGGTTCTCGATTTCAACTGGTCAAAGTAATCGAAAACTATTTCGCTGAGCGGGAGTTCGTAGATCAGTTTTACCCGGCTCTTGGACACATAGTCCATGGTCAAATACGTCCCACGTTTTTCTTGATTGAGTTCCATGATCGCTCCAACATACTCCGCTGGAACCAAAATCGTCGCTTTCACTACGGGTTCTTCAATACTTGTAATTGACTCGATAGGGGGAAGATTCGAGGGATTATCGATGCTGATAACGTCCCCTTTCAAGGTGTGTACGTTATAAATCACGCTTGGTGCTGTCGTAATCATGTTAAGATCATATTCCCGCTCCAAACGTTCCTGAACGATCTCCATGTGGAGTAAGCCGAGAAATCCACACCGAAAGCCAAAACCCAGAGCGACTGAGGTCTCCGGTTCAAAGACTAAACTCGCATCATTAAGATGAAGCTTTTCCAAGGAATCGCGCATTCGGTTATAATCGCTAGAATCGACCGGGTAGAGTCCACAGAATACCATTGGGGTAGCCTTCCTGTACCCTGGAAGCGGATTCCCCGCAGAGTTTTCCGCATCCGTGATTGTGTCGCCGACCTGCGTGTCCTTGACATTTTTAATGCTTGCAGCGATAAATCCTACTTGACCGGCTTTAAGTTCCTCGATTATATGCATCGCCGGAGTAAACACGCCGACTTCAGTCACTTCAAAGATTTTTCCAGTGGCCATCATTTTCATCTTCGTACCTTTGGCAACCCGACCCTCGACAATCCGGACGTAGGAAATAGCGCCTTTATAAGCGTCAAATTTGGAGTCGAAAATCAGAGCCTTCAGCGGCGCCAGATCTTCTCCTTCTGGAGGCGGAACCGTGAGCACAATCCTTTCGAGAATCTCCTCTATTCCGATTCCTGTCTTAGCTGAAGCAAGTATTGCTTCACTGGCATCCAAGCCAATCACATCTTCAATCTCTTGCTTTACCCGCTCAGGCTCCGCGCTTGGTAGGTCAATTTTATTGATCACTGGAATAATCTCAAGATTATTTTCCAAGGCTAGATAAACATTAGCTAAGGTTTGGGCCTCAATTCCTTGGACCGCATCGACAACGAGCAACGCGCCTTCACAAGCCGCCAAACTACGGGATACCTCATACGTAAAATCCACATGCCCCGGCGTATCAATGAGATTCAGTTCATAAACCTCTCCGTCTTTCGCCTTATAACTTAACTGCACAGCTTGCAGCTTAATAGTAATGCCACGCTCGCGCTCCAAATCCATGGAGTCAAGGACTTGCGCTTCCATTTCTCGTTTGCTCAAGGCGCCCGTATACTCGATCAATCGGTCAGCCAACGTGGACTTACCATGATCGATATGCGCAATAATAGAAAAATTCCGGATAAGTTGTGAAGCCTGTGCCAAGATCTTGCCCTCATTTCTATAAATCAATGTAGGGGCACGATGCATTGTGCCCTTATTAAACAACATTTGTTCTGGATTGTAAGTATATCAGATTTAGAGTGAATTCTGCAAGAATCATAGACGTAGCAAAGCTGAAGCATATAAGTTACGCTTCAGCTTTGTAGACCCAGGGGCACGATGCATCGCGCCCCTACCTTCGTAAACATATCATCTGCCGTGCCATTTCCCCTTGAAAATTAAGACTTTTCCAGAAAATCCAACAGCTCCATTGAAAACTATCGTCCTCAATTAGTAATTTCTGTTCTGCTGCCTAAATCGACTTAGAAAATCTTTGGTTCGCTCATTCTCTGGATTTTCAAAGATCTTTTGAGGTGGACCTTGTTCTGCTATTAGTCCCCCGTCGATAAAAATAATCCGGTCTGCAACCTCACGTGCAAATTCCATTTCATGGGTGATGAGTACCATAGTCGTTTCCCCTTCAGCGGCAATTTCTTTAATCACCTCCAGAACTTCACCCACGAGTTCAGGATCAAGGGCAGACGTTACCTCATCAAAGATTAATACTTTAGGACGCATCACTAAGGCTCTAGCTATTGCTACACGCTGTTGTTGACCCCCTGAAAGTTTGGACGGGAAGTCCTTAAGCTTTTGACCAAGACCAACTTTTTGCAACATGGCAATTGCCCGTTCCTGAGCTTCTTCCTCAGAAATTCCAAGAACATGAATCGGCGCTTCAGTACAGTTACGTAAAACCCTCATGTGGGGAAATAAATTAAACTGTTGAAAAACCATTCCCACTTTAGCCCTCACACTGCGTATGTGTTTTTGATTGGCCCAAACGAGTTTTTCATCCACTTTTTTATGCCATAGGTAATCACCGTCAACCTCAATGGTACCCGAGTTTGGTTTTTCCAACGTCATCAATAGTCGGCCTAAGGTAGTTTTCCCTGAGCCACTTGGACCTATAATAGCAACTTTTTCGCCGGCCGCTATTTCTAAATCGATTTCACGCAGAACCTTAAGCTCCCCAAATGATTTACTTATTTTTTGATACCTAACCATAGGGGGACTTTTGACTGAGTTTTCGTTCATTTTGCACCTCTTTTCCTGCAACCTAGAAAGTTGAACCCTAATTAATAACGTTGGTTAAGACGTAGCTCCAACTTTCGTACGCCTACTGATGAAATATAACTCAATAAAAGAAATAAAATTCCAACCATGGTGATTGGCTCCAAATAGCGAAACGAATGGGCTCCGATAATTTTTGCTGTCTGTAATATTTCTACAAGTGTAATTGCGGAAAGTATCGGAGTATCCTTAAACATACCAATTAGATAGTTCCCCATCACCGGAACGACAGGAGGAATCGCTTGAGGAATAATGATACTAACCCAGGTGCGTATCCGTGAAAAGTTTAACGCCGCGGCTGCCTCCCATTGACCTTTAGGTATAGACTCAATTCCGCTACGATAAACCTCTGAAAGATAGGTTGCATAATGCAGCCCTAAGGCAATTACCCCAGCAGCAAAAGGAGAAAAAGATATTCCATACTTAGGAAATACATAAAAAATAAAATAAATCTGCGCCAACAAGGGGGTACTTCTAAAAAACTCTATGAATCCTGTGGTTAACAACGCAAGAGGCTTAAAGTTTGACCTGCGTCCTAAAACCAAGGGTAATCCTAAGACTACTGCCAGCAGAAATCCTACCAAAGTGGCACTAATAGTCGTTATAAGCGCTTTCATCAAGTCAGGCATAAATGATAAAGTATATTGCCAATCCCACATTTGTTTAAGCCCTCCCTTTTGATAATCGCCCTTCGATGCGACGGATTCCAAACGTTATAGGTAAGGCCAACACAAAGTAAATTAACAATACCATACTAAAAGTTTCGGTGGTTCGCAGCGTTGTCGAACGGATCATCACTCCTTGAAACATAAGGTCAGATAAGGTAATAAGAGACACCAAGGCCGTTCCTTTTAATAATTCTATAATAATATTACCGAACGGAGGGAGCATAATTAAAACAGCTTGAGGTATTATGATCCTAATCATTATTTGTCCTTGGGTCATATTCAGGGCTACTCCAGCCTCTATCTGACTTTTAGGAATCGCCAGTATAGAACTGCGGACAATCTCGGCGGCATATGCACCGTAACTCAAGCCTAAAATGAGAATCCCTGCCTGCATAGCAGTTAAATTTATGCCCCAGAGAGGGAGCACAAAATATGCCCAAAACAACTGTACTAAAAGAGACGTTCCCCGAAAAAACTCGACGTATATGGTAGACACCCACCGTATCAAACGGATTTTCGAAAGACGACCTAAGCCCATAATAAATGCGACTATGAAAGCTACAACTGTAGAAAATATAGTAAGTTGAATTGTTATGCCAGCACCACGCAAAAGCTGCGGAAGTAGATCAAAGGGAGGCTGAATGGGAAACACTCTCCTTTCTTGCTGGATCCTTCGAGAACTTGACTGATCTAATTTTTTTATCAATTCAGAGACACCCACTTATATAAGTGGGTGTTCAGATTTCCACTTCGGTGGGGGGTAGACTCCCCCCACCGAAGCCCCGATATAGCTGATCGAGTTCACTTCTCCGAAGACGTACAAGCCGCCTCCGGAGAAAGATTGACTTATTTTCCAGCAGCTTGTTCTGCTGTGACCTGGCCTGGTACCTCCGACTCACTAAATCCGAATTTCTGCAGGATCTTTAACAGTTCCCCTGACTTTTTCAGGTTTTCCAGTTCCTTGTTATAGGCCTCGCGAAAATCACTATCTTCTTTCCGGAAAGCTGCAGCGCCATATCCCTGAACAGATTTACCATTAATGATCGGTTGCGTGAAATCATTGACCCGCTCAATGCTTGCATCTTTAGCAGCATCAAGCATGGCTTGAAGCGAAGGACCGGTCATTGTAATAGCATCTACCCTTCCAGCCTGAAGAGCAGCCAAAGCAGATGGCTGATCAGGCACGGTGACTATTTGATCTTTTGAAACGCCTACTCCAATAGCACGGTCATACTCTATCGCACCAGCCATTATAGCAATTTTAGCTTTTGAATTGGCAGCGATACTTTCGTAACTTTTCAGCTTAAGTGGGTTATCCTTCTTAACAGCAATTGCTTCTCCAATGGTATACTCAGGATTGGCAAAATCCACCTCTTTGGCGCGATCAGCCGTAATAAACATACCGGCTGTAATAATATCGACTCGGTTTGCCTTTAAACTGGGAATAAGAGAACCAAATTCGGTTAATACCCCGGACATCTCTTTGATTCCTAATTTTTGGAGAATAACACGGGAAATTTCCGGAGCTTCTCCTGTCAACTTCCCGTCTGGAGTAGCAAAAGCATAGGGAGCCTCATTCGCAAACCCAACGTTTACATAACCAAGTCTTTTTGCCTTCTCAAATGTAGTCTCTTTACTTTGGGAACTATCAGGTTTAGTGGTATCGGGGGCCTTAGTAGAACATCCTGTTAAAACTAGCAAAAAAGCAATTAACACGACAAAGAATCTTTTCTTCATTGTTTTCCCCTCCGTTTTTTTGATTTTTAGAAGTCCGAGACTCCCACTTCTAGAAGTGAAAATGTTCAGCTTAAGCTGAACGAGTTTACTTAATTCCGGGAATTATTCTTATCCTTTCTTTTTATTCACTACTAAATACTCATTTGGAACTTTCCCAAAATTCCCTGTTTTTAAACCTTTAGGAATTAAGCACGTATTTACTACATATTCCCAATAAGATTTTTACAGCTACTATGTAATGCAGCTTCATCTAACTCAAACTTGAAATTATGTAGGAATTATACTATCCTTGTTTTGTGGAATTGTCAAATTTGGTGCAGTCATTACCCTTGGTTCCACACATCTTGAAATTGGGTCAATTTTATAGAAGAAAACCCGCTAAGCTAGCGGGTTAAATTGAAGTTTACCCATTATTTACACAACAACATTGTCTACTCATGTGACTCCTGTACATACAGAAATCCTCTTTCTAATTTACCTAAACCATTTCATATGAGACTCCCACTTCTAGAAGTGGGAGGGTACCCTGTTCTCCGCTTCTGTGGGGGTAAACTACACCGAAGACTCGATGTTCAACTTTTGTTGAACGAGTTCATTTCGTCGACTAGCAGTAATGCCTAAGGTGCTATTACTTTATGTTGGTGATTTCTGTGAAAACTGAATCCGGTACTGCTCCTTCACCACCAAGTACGATAACCTTACTGGAAGGCATCATTCTTGCCTTAAGATGATTCCTCCGGTTATACCATCAGCAAATTCATTGCCTGTGGCAACGTAGATGTTTTCCCAGTTGAAGACAAAGAGGGCCCTTAAAATTTTGTATAATTAAGGGCCCTCTAAAACACTTTTCCGCACCAAATCATTAATGATCTGGTGCCCGGTTATGAAATTGTACGCTTCTTAAAAGGAAGCTAGATCACGCTGTACTCTATCACTCTAAAACTCTTATCACTATGTCATGCTAACCACTAAACACATAACGTTCTTAACCTTGTTCTCATCAATGTGCATAAGTTCCAATCCCACACGAGAGTATCAAAGCCACTCCCTTACGTATACCCTAATCTAGATAGCTTGTTCACCCTGCTCGCCAGTACGAATACGTACCACTTCATCCACGTTCTGGACAAATATTTTACCATCCCCGACCTGACCAGTACGCGCATTTTTAACGATAATCGCAATAACTTCTTCCGCTTTTTCATCAGCAGTTACGATTTCTAGTTTGATTTTAGGCAACAAATGTGTGGTGACCTCTTGCCCCCGGTAAATTTGAGTATACCCTTTTTGCCGACCGAAACCGAGGGCGTGAGTGACGGTGATACCCAAGATTTCGGCGGCTGCCAAAGCATTCTGGATTTCATCTAACTTGCCAGGTCTGATAATAGCTTCAATCTTCTTCATAAAAACACCCTTTCTTTAGTTACACTATTTACGATCATAGTTCGGAACAATAACTCTTACTTCGCCCAAGCGAATCCAAATTTGATTACCGATTATAAGTTGACAGAGGGAGCTTTCATTTCAAATCCAGCATAGGCCTCCATACCATGTTCTCCAATATCTAGACCGATCAATTCTTCTTCCGCGGTTACCCGGAGACCAATAGTCACTTTGATAATTCCAAATAGAATGAGGGCAGTACCCGCTGTCCAAGCAAAGACTGAAGCTATGCCAATGATCTGAGTAATCAGCAACGCTGCACCACCACCATACAACAATCCGCCATCCACTGCAAAGAAGCCGACCATGGCGGTTCCAAAGGCTCCGCAGACACCGTGAACAGAAATAGCACCGACAGGGTCATCAATTTTAAGCACATTATCAATAAACGCAACGGAAAGGACAACCAAGATTCCAGCTAACGCACCAATAATAGCAGCCCCGGACGGACTAACAGCGTTACAGCCAGCAGTGATAGCCACTAACCCTGCTAATGCACCGTTCAAGGTAAGGGATACATCCGGCTTTTTGTATTTCAGCCAAGTAAAGATCATCGTCATGGTTGCGCCAGCGGCAGCAGCCAGGTTAGTATTTACAGCGATCTTACCAATATCAGCAGTGGTGCCGGATAAGGTACTACCTGGGTTAAAGCCGAACCATCCAAACCAGAGAATAAATACACCCAGAGCACCAAGGGTAATATTATGACCGGGGATAGCAGTTGCCTTGCCATCTTTACCGTACTTGCCAATGCGAGGCCCGATCAGTAAAGCACCGATGAGAGCTGCCCAACCGCCGACGGAGTGTACAACCGTGGAACCAGCAAAGTCAATCATACCGCGTTGTTGTAACCAGCCACCCCCCCAGATCCAGTGACCGACTACAGGGTAAATCAAAGCACTAATCACGACACTATAAATGATATAAGAGACAAATTTTGTTCTCTCGGCCATAGCTCCTGAAACAATGGTTGCCGCTGTGGCCGCAAAGACAGTTTGGAATAGTAAGAACGCCCATATGGGAATGGATAAACCTAAATGTTCGAAAGTACCCGTAGTACCAAAACCCGTGGTGCCGAACAATTCGGCATAATCTACACCGAACATAATTGCAAATCCAATAGCCCAGTAGATTAACGAACCTACCGCAAAGTCCATTAAGTTCTTCATAATAATATTACCAGCGTTTTTAGCCCGGGTAAATCCCGTTTCCACCATGGCAAAACCTGCTTGCATAAAGAAAACCAGAAAACCAGTAACTAAGACCCAAACTGTATCGATTGCCACCGCATTGCTTTCGACGGTAGGTCCATCGGCCAAGGCCACTGCAGGGATGGCCAAAAGTATAAGCGTAATAACTATGAGTAATGTTGCTTTAGATAAAAGTCCTTTGTTCAAATTTAGTTTCATTTTATTATCCTCCTTCCGTTATTTGGATAATTTAAATTTAGGGTGTTTTGTTTTTTTGCGCAATGAATTTTAACTGAGAAACACCATCGCATCGCCTCCCTTGATTGCTCTAAAGAAAAAGACAAAGAGAGCCCTTAATTCGTTATAATTAAGGGCTCTCTAAAACACTATTCCGCACCAAATCATCAATCGATCTGGTGCCCGGTTATGAAGTTGTATGCTTCTCTAAGAAATCTACATCACTTTAGCACTCTATCACTCTAGACACTCTCACCACTAAATCACACGAGTTATTAACACACTTAACCTAGTTCTATTAAAGATGCATGAATCCTAATCCTACACGAGCATGTTCTAAAAGAGGATGAAGAGAAGAACGTCCATAGATAGCTACAGCGATCCAATCTGTATCCGTAGCTAGACCAATTTTCAAAGCATAACTGGCATTGCTGTTGTTATGGATGAAAATACTGTTGCTGGCTTCCAAGGTCGCATGGATCAAGGCGTGAATCTTCCGAGCTTCTTTTGAGATGACACCCGTGTTAAAAGCTGTTGCCATGACCGAGTTCGTTAGTTTTCCGGTATGTTGAAGAACTGTTTCGGTTCCACCAATTTCCGTCACGCCACTCCGCATGTCATACATTTCAAGAAAGAACTTCTTAAGCTTTTCCTCTTCTTCTCTTGTCTCTGTCAAGGCTAGACGTATCGCGGAACGTTCCAAGGAAGGTCGTTTCTTTTTAACCATTGATGGCTCTTGCAAAGCGCACCCTCCTTCTCAAATAGTAAACAAAAAAAGCCGCCAGATATCTTTCAGACATCTTGACGGCTTCGTTGCCGAATGTTTAACACTAACTGTTAGTGTTATTTATTATAGTACCTTACAACGAGCAATTTGTCACTATGTAAATAGTCCATATTCATCTTAATACTGTATACTTCTTAATTTAGCTTATCAGTCCAGTTTACTCAATAGTTTGCATCAATAGGCCCAAGGCGTTCAGTTATTATCTGTTGAATTTGAAATAATTGCTTCGAATTAGTTCATCAGCAATTCCCACCCCAGACAGAGCATCTTCTCGCTCTTTATCAGACGAAAAAGTCCCTACTACTTTCCCACTTGATAAAACCGCGAAACTCCTATTCGTATTCAGGAGGTTTCGGCCCATTGCCGTGCCCTCATACTCCTTACGATTTACCCCCATGAGAGCGGCCACTATCTTCCCAGTAATTATAAGTATCCTAGAGATGATAACCGAGGGGCGAGAGATTTGACATGGGCTGGTTCGGTAACCAAGAACGCCTAAACAAGTAATGCTGAGTATAATTACTTAAAACGTCGACCACCAGATGATTGACAAAGATATAGAACGTAATCTATTTTCCCCTTACAAAGTTTGGTATTTCTAGCGAAATCTCAAGCGACAATTCAACAAGTCCCGCAAATTCACTTTCTTTATACCAAGGTGTTTGGTAGATTAATTTCTTTATTCCCTCTTTTTCGATAGTATAACTGTTAGCCTCTCTTGTCTTAAGCATCTGGGCTACTTTGCTACAGGCAGGTTCATTATGAACATCCAGCAGGTTTCTACCAATTAATTTTCTACCACCCTGTTTTTCGAAGGTCTTGCAAGCCCTCTCATTCATTTCGACAATGATACCTTCTGCATTAGCGACCGTGATCCCCCCCGGGAACTCTTTGATCCATTCAGCAAATGACAAACTAATCACTCCATTTTCCCCCTATATTGACTCTATCAACACTTTATATATTACAAAAAACAGTAACCGCTATGATCCTCTTCAATCTTCACTTCTAATGCGTTCCAATCTTCCGGTTCACCAAACCCATTGTTTGCGCAAACTCTTCCATTCGCAAAAGTTTCGCCATCCCAGCAAATACTACCACACCAATTACGATTCCAGTAATCAATATAGTCAGCGAAGCCACCGTGCGGATACCGATTAACGATGTCAACCATTCACTCCACACCCAGATTACACCAGCCATGAAAAACGAAGCCACTAACGTTTTTATGCTTGTCCAGAACATAGCCCAGCCATCCATTTGCCCCAAACGCCGACGCAGCATATAGAACAGCAGAATCATGTTTACAAAAGCAGCGATGCTCGTAGCAAAGGCCAGTCCCCCAACGGCGAGCGGTCCAACCAATAAAACCATGGCCATAACATTAACCGCCATAGCAATAACCCCTAAAATCACCGGTGTCCAAGTATCCTGAAGGGCATAAAAAGCCCGGGGTAGAATCTGAATTACAGACTGTGCAGAAATTCCAACGGTGAAAAAAGCCAACGGGAACGCCGTGGTATAAGTGTCTTGTGCGGTAAAGTGCCCATGTTGAAACAAGACGCGAATTAGGGGAACGCGCAAAATAATCATTCCAGCCGAAATGGGTAGAGTTATAAAAATAACCATGCGAATAGCCTGGGATATCGTTTGGCGAAGTTGATCCCATCGTTTTAAAGCCGCTTGTTCTGTCATAGTCGGAAAGCTAGCCACTGCAATGGCTATCGCAAAAATGCCCACCGGCAACTGGAAAAGGCGATAAGACCACAAGAAAGCAGTAATACTTCCCGGAAACAGCGACGACCCAAAGTTCGCATTGACCGCCACCTGAACTTGGTTCAAAGAATAACTGATGATAATAGGCACGGCAAGGGCCCCAATCCTACGGACGCCAGGATCGTGCCAATTAATGATCGGATAATAACGCATCCCTACTTTCCGCAGAGCAGGGATTTGAACTGCAAAACTTACACAAGCTCCCACGACGACCCCTACCGCAAACCCTGAAATACTATCAGGTTTAGCGGGGTTCGCTAGAATTGTCCCAAAGAAGATAATACAGGCGTTATAAAGAACTGCCCCCAAGGCGGGAGGCCAAAAAATTTTATAAGAATTCAAGACTCCCATCGTCAAGCCGCTTAACGCCATAAACAAAGGCTGCATCAAGAGAATTCGAGTTAAGTGAATGGCAAGAACCGTATTTTTAGGTTCAAGCCCTGGAACTACCAAACGGATAAACTGGGGGGTAAAGAAAAGCCCCATCAAAATAAGCCCTCCAAGGGTAAGCAAAATCAAATTCACAGCAGAGCTGGCAACCCGCCAACCCTCATCCTCATTCCCTTTGGCTATGTATTCGGAAAAAACGGGAATAAAGGCGGCACTTAAGACGCCACCCACTAACAACCAATATAATAAATCGGGAAGAATAAACGAGGCAGCATAAGCATCCGTAGCGCCGCCCTGTCCATAAAAATTAGCCATCAGTGACTCGCGTAAAAAACCTAAAATCCGTGAGACTAATTGGGCAGCCATTAAAAATCCGGCAGCTTTTAATAGTGTACGGTTGGTTGATGACATATTAAGCTAACCCCTTCTCCCCCTCGCGCTAATCCACCTCCCGAATTATAGCATTTTTCGCGCCAAAACGTAACTGGGTGAATGAATTGGATGAATGCAAATGATATTGCGTGTGCGACCCAGCTAAGATACTTCCTTCTTTAAATAATCTGCCAAAATCTCCGCCACCGCTTCAGCCGCTCCATTAGCTTCCCCTAACGTATTTAACTGGGTCCCGAATTCCAACAACAACCCGCCGTCAGAAAGGTGTTGGTTATACCGCGCATCAGCTGCATAACTAATATTCGGCATAAACAACCCAGGATATTTTTTTTCCGATTCGGCCATGAGTTCCTTTGCCAAAGCTTCATTCTTTTGCCAGTGGGGATTCATCTTTCCTATGATCACCAGTACCCGACTTACCCTTTGTCCCTTCACCATGATCGTTGACTTTGGAACCCCAATAGGTAAGCCGTCTCTATGAACGTCAATTAAAACCTTCATGGAAGGATAATCTTTAGTCATTTGGGTGGCCGTTATAACAGACTTTGAATACGCTTTCATGAAATCCGTGGCATCATGTATTTGCAACGAGTGGACTGTACCAATTCCCTTTTGTTCAAGGGCTTTCTTTAATGTTTCCCCTACCGTTACGACATCTCCATTTTCTCCCGTCCGCCTTTCAGGACCCCCGTCCCCTGCATAATTTTCACTGTTATGCGTATTATAAATTCCCACCATAATTCCTTTAGCCCCCGGCACTAGCACTGGAGGATTAGTATCCGTGTTTCCATCAGGTTTTTGAGGTTCGATTAGTTCAAGGATAGGACCTTCAAACTCTGGATCATTAGGATTGTAAGCCCACCCTAACCACACCGGGCCTTGTGGTGGCGGCGAAAAATAGCCCAGAAAAAATGTCCGGGGATCTGCAATATTGACACCCGTTAGTAGAAACATACTGACCGCCACGCCTTGATTCCTCGTTAGCTCCAAGCGGGCGCGCTCAGGCTGAGAATAGCCCGGGGCCCCTTCCATCAAAATGGCTTCAAATGGAAACGACTGTTGGGCTAGAAATCCAATCAGTTGACGAGAACTCCCGCTTTTTAGGGCATAAGCCAAGGCCAAGATAATTAGAATACTTACTAATCCCAAGAGAATACCTCGCGCCCATTCTCTAACTCTCCAAACTCGGAAATGTTTCTTTCGCCGATGATAAAAATCTTCCCGTAACAAAGGACTTGTCCCCCTTCCTCTTTATTGAAGAATTATGAAGGACAAGTCCAAGGTAGAACACTCAAAGGAATTTTTCAATGAATAAGTATTTAACGTTTTAGTATTTACTAACGCAGCGTCGTTGGAACAAAGGTATCCACAATTCCAATGACTAACGAGGCTAGTAAAGCGCCAATAATGGAAACAGTAATATAACCAGGAACAATAAACTGACTAAAGTAAATCACCACAGCGGCCGTAATAAATCCGACTGCTCCCCGTCCCGTTCGTGAAATTTTGTCCCCGAATACCCTTTCAGCGGCATAGCCCAGTACGGCGATCACCGCGGCTGCGATCAAAGCTCCTGTGAAACCACTCACTCGAAGCCCTGGAACAATATAGCTTACCAAGAGTAAAACCAGAGCAGAGACAATAAACCGTACGATCATTCCTAACATTGTTATACCCTCCAATTATTTTATTAGTTTAAAATTATTTAAACCATACCTACTAACATAGTTTAAACAATAATAACTAAATTTATTAATAAATCATTTATCCACGATTTTCCTTGATAAATCTCCCTCCTGATGTTAAAATGTAGTTTGTCTAATAAACAAGGAATATCAATAACCAAAGGGGGTGACTATTAGTGCCAAACATTAAATCTGCCATCAAAAGAGTTGAGTTGGGAAAAGCTCGCATGATTAAGAATGCTGCTGCGAAATCTTTCTTACGGACGACTATTCGTCGTTTTGAAGAATCAATCACAAAGGATTCCGAGACTGCAGCACTCGCTTTGAAAAAGGCTACTCGTGCTTTGGATAAAGCCTCCTCCAAGGGTTTGATTCATAAAAATCTAGCAGCTCGCAAGAAATCCCGTCTTACGAGTCGATTCGCTAATCATTTTGCCCAAGTTGGGTAAAACATAACAGGGTTAGTGAACTCGTTCAACTAAAGATAAAAAGTAAGCGACAAATTAATTGTTGCTTACTTTTTTTGTTCCGCTTTTTCTATGGAATGGCCGAGGACGTGTCTCTCGACCCTCCCCGAGCCGCTTTTCCCGCTGCGCGGGAAACAGGCCGTATCCCATCACCCGTCGTCTCCCAGCCCGGAGGGTCTGCGACCACACGCTCCGACGCCTTTGCGGTCGTCGTAGCCAAACTCGGGGACTTGTGTGACACAGCGCTCGGTACTTACGACACAGAGCAAACTAACCGTTCAAGCTCCTTCTCTGGGGAGCGGGGTACATCCTTCGGCGATAGTATTCGTTTGAAGAACACGCCTACGGCGATACTCTCCACTGGAGACTATCGTGCCATAAGCGCCGTCCATGGCGCTATGGCGGCAGCGCACGTCCTTGTGCGCTGCCCCTGCGTCTGGGGTCGGGAGCTTTAACGGAAGTTTGCTATTCTGCTTTCGTAAAGACGTCGCGCTCGTGTGACACTGCGTCCCGGGCAAGGAACGTGGTACGGGAACGAGGAACCAAGCCCGGAGGGGCCGCGATCACACGCTCCGACGCCTTTGCGGTCGTCATAGCCAAACTCGGCTCGTTTCTCCGCCTTTTCCGTAGGACGGAAAACAGGCGTCCCCCGTTTCCCCACCCTACGCGTTCCCAGCCCAGAGGGGCCGTGACCACACGCTCCGACGCCTATGCGGTCGTCGTAGCCAAACTCGGCTTTAAGCCGCTTTCATCGGCAGGGCGGGAAACAAGGACGTTTCCCGCCGGCCATGCGACAAGGATGTCGCTTTGGCTGGGAACCCTGCCCGCTTGCATCACGGATTAAAGCCCTAGTTTGGCACGTCGACCGCATGGCCGAGGACGTGTCTCACGGACCCTCACAAAATTTTATAATCATTATTTCCAGCAATAATCCCGGATCCCCGCCCCCAGTTTTTAACGCCAAATCTGTGTTTAGGCACTCAGATAACGCTTTGGTAAGTTGTTCCGTCGATAACCTAACAGCTTGTTGCCATATTTTTTGTGCTTCAAAAGGGGAAATTCCCAATGTGGAGGGAGCCTCGGCTATAGTTCCCCCACGCCTGCGCAGAGAGTCACACCCCAGAAGAAGTCTAACTTGACGAACCAGCATCCCCAAGACCTTTAATGAATGTTCTTTTTGCAACACCTCCTGCAAGGCTTGTAAAGCTTTTGCGGCGGAGCGACTGGCCACCGCATCCAAGAGATTAAAGATGCTCGTTTCAATTGATCGAGGAGTAATAGCTTTAATATCCTCCGTCGTGATTTTTGGGCGCTCCCCTACATAGATGATAAGCTTATCCAATTCTTGACATAAAACGCCGGTATGATGTCCCGTCCATTCAATAAATTGAGAAGCCACTTGAGTATCCATCGACTTTTTCCGTACTTTTAATTCCGACTGAAGCCAGGCAAGCCATTCCTGCGGTCGTTTCAGATTAGGAGCGCAGAATTCCACGATCTCCGCCGTTTCACTTTTGTCTAAAGCCTTATATAACTTTCTCCCTCTGTGCACACTTTCAGCGATAAACAAAAGACATGTCCTGGGATTGGGATTAGCAATGTAGTCTAAAAACGGCTCCAATTCTGCTGTCTGCCCGTCCTGGAAATAGGTCACATCTTCAACGATCACGAGGCGATTGGCAAAAAAGGACATCGTATTGGCCCGCTCTACAATACCCATCGGGGACAACTCCTTGGCAGACACTTGTTCTATCCCGCTTCCAGACGGATCCGTCATGAAATAGAACGACTTAAGAACTTTCAACCCCTCTTGAATTAAGAAACGATCTTCCCCATACCACAAACAAACGGTTGAAATCGTCCCCTTCGCGACATTTTCCTTAATTCGTTCAATTTCACGCATCCTTGCCACCCCCTTTGCCTATTTTAATAGAGACCGTCCAAAAAAGCCAGATAAAGAAAACTTTAAATTTGCGCTTATACGCCCAAACTATAAAAAAATACCCCCCCACGGATCGTGGAAGGGCCAAAGAAAGAGGAGGAGAAAAGAGATGTTCCTTGCTATTGTTACCCAGTATTTCCTTTTTATACATTACAGCAATAATTAATGGAAATTATTTTTTTAAAATTATTGAACGACCGGGAATGACTTCCACTCCGTTCTCGCCAAGCAGAAGTCGCAGGGTGCCCTGTTCATCCGTCCGATAAACCGGAATGTGACGTTCCTCCCAATATTGCAGAATCTCCGGTGTGGGATGCCCAAACGAATTCCTCCCCACCGAAATCCATACAGCTTGGGGATGAATCCCATCCAACCAAGGTTCGTCCAAGGAAAAGCGGCTCCCATGATGCGGCTCCTTAAAGATATTATTTTCTAAATTAACACCCGTCTCATATATATCCTCCATTTCTTCTAGCTCCATATCCGCCGTGAGCAAAACACTTTGCCCTAGGTAGTTGAGCTTAAGCACCAAAGAATTATTGTTTGGGTCCGAATGCGTCCCAGCGAGAACCTCCTGCGGTCCCAACACGTCCAGCCAGGCCCCCGAATCAAGGTCGATCCGATCTCCCGCCTGAAGCCTCCGCAGCTTCTCAGACTGAATGGTTAACTCAAGCGGAAGTCCCTCCTTCCATTCTTCGTTTTCCAGTCGATCACCCACAGCAGGTACCCCTACCCAATCTGTCGGAATATTGGCGAGTACCGCCCGAACTCCCCCGATATGATCCTGATGTTCATGACTAATCAATAACGCATCCAAGTGCCCAATTCTGTTTTGCAATAAATAAGGAAGAACGATACGCTCCCCAGCATCGAACGTTTCACTTCGCGGTCCTGCATCCAGTAAAATAGCGTGATTCTTAGGCGTTCGGATTAATATTGCATCTCCTTGACCCACATCGATCATGACCACCTCCAGGTCATTCCGTGAAGCCCAAGGACTCCACAAGAAAACAAGGATAAGCAGAATGCCGACCCCACGGAAGAGTAACCTGTTTCTGAATATTGGACTCCTAGTCATTTCTAAGATCAAACGTTTTGCAACTTGACAAATTCCCCAAGGGCATCGTTCCAGCTTTGCCGTGATTATACTTAGCCCTCTACCAAGCTGCAGCAGCCTCACCTTTATGCTAAAAAGCACACGGCGTCTTCCCCAAAGCACGATTCCGATTCCGCCGTACCAGCTTAACCAAAAGAGGGGTCCTGGGTTTAACACCCAAACATCAGCATACGGTAATTCCGCCAAACTCTGTAAAATCGTATTCGTCCCCGCTAAAAGCCATAAGCTCACCTGGAAAAAAGGAGCAGACAGCCACCCAGAGAAAGAAAGGATCACCCCGACAAGCCCTACTTCGAGCACACTACCCAAAACAAAAAGAATAAAGACATTCGCCAAAAATCCGATCAATGATAACCGATGAAAGGCCGAGATCAACAGCGGAAGGGTCGCAACTTGGGCCGCTAATGTGCCAGCAACTGCGAAACGCAACAGCTTAGGGAGGCGTTCAAGCAACTTCCTCTTGAGTATTAGAGGGGTGAGTACAACAATTCCCCAGGCAGCTGCAAAGGAAAGTTGAAAACCAAGATCCTGAATGATTAAAGGATTTTGAATGAATAAGCCTACCGCTGCAAAAAACAACCAACGCAGCGTGGCCACTTTCCCCCGCCCCAAACGCCCGAGCAAAACTGCAATCCCTAAAACTGTCGCTCTAATAATCGGGGCATTTCCCCCACAAAGCGCAGCATAAAGTAATAGTAACAAGATCGTTCCGCTGATCCGAATTTGCTTAGGTAAAAAACTCAGAAGCAGCCAAGAAAATCCAAGCACAAAGGCCACGTTGGACCCCGAAGCCGCAAAAACGTGAAGAACGCCAGTTACTTTGTAACGTTCTTGAACCGAATCCGGAATACGAGTAGAATCTCCGAAGAGGATCCCCTCTAATACCCCCGTTTCCTCAGGCTCCCAAACCTGAAGCCGATTTCGAACCTGTTGACGAATCTTCCAAGTTAGACTTGGTTCCCCCGCCAAAAGCAGTACAGCATCGCCTTGCGCACTTAGCGTGCCACTTAACCCCCTAACCCCATAATAAAGGCGCACATCGAAAGCACCGACTGTTCCGACTGACTTAGGCCTTTCCAAGCGAGCATAGAAGCTTACACGATCCCCAGGCTGTACACGCTGCCACTCTGCAGGAATCTGACCAAGCTTATTAGCATAAACCGTCAGTCGATAAGTTTGCCCTATTAATTCATCCTTTGCTACGCCGCCTTCGCCTTCCTCGACGCGCACGACGCCCACGATCCTATCTTCAGATAGATTCCAATCCTGAATCTGTCCAACAATCTCCACATGGTCCAAGGTAACAGGCTCTGGCAGTGTCCGCTCTGCAAGACCACCATATACAAAACCAAGCAAGAGACTTGCTCCTAGTAAAATAATTTCAGGTCGAAACACACGGCCAAAAAAATCCCGTGGTCGCCACAAAACAAGGCGTACCCCTAACAATAAGAGAACACCAAATGCCCAAAAAAGCACCTGTGCGGGTAAATACGCTCCACAGATGCCCCCGACTAAGAGTGCCGCCGCTCGCCCAATCCATGGGTCTCTCATGGGCTAACCGTCACTTGGGAAGCCATTTTCTCATACGTTTTAGGGCCAATACCTGAAACATTCTCCAAGTCTTCAGCCCTAGTAAATGGCCCGTGTTCTGTCCGGTATTGAATAATTCGTCCTGCTAACGCTGGACCGACACCGGACAGCTTGTCCAGCTCAGCCGCTCCAGCGGTATTGATATTAATCAATCCACTATCTAAGGCTGGTGGATTCACCACCGGTGTTGAATTCAAGCTTGGTGCCGTTCCCGCGCTTCCAGCCTTCGACTGACTAACAACCTCCGTGGATGCTGGGATAACCGGGAGAGGCTTGTACGGTACGTTCACCTTTTGCCCATCCTTAAGTTTTTGAGCAAGATTCATACTCTCTACGTTAGCCTCTGGCAAAATATTAACCTGCTTCAAGGCATCATCCAAGCGTGCATCCGGAGCTAAATGAACAAGCCCCGGTTTCTCAACAGCTCCGGCAACGTAAACAACGATCTCTCGGCTGGAAACCGATTTTTGAAGATTAGCATTGGACCCATGGGGCAGAAAGAGCTTCCAAATGGCAACAATCAATAGCCCTGCGAGCACAACCCACCAAGTATAGCGAAGCTTACGTTCCATCGCGACTGCTTCCTTCCTTTTCTCTTTATCTTTACTTCTTAGAGACCATGATTTATTTTATTTCGCTTTATTACCTCCTTTTCCTGCCGCGAAGTCTGATCTATCCTGTCGAATTTGAGGGGCTTTAGATTATTTCTGCATAACAACAACCTTCATCAAACTAACACCTTTGTTGTGTTATAATGTCTATAAAAATGAGGAAGGGTCTTTACATTATGAAAGATAGACTTAAGAAATTTATGATAATAACTTTAGGATTCATTTTAGTTAGCATTGGAGTGGAGTATTTCTATGTACCAGCTCATATAACGGGTGGTGGGATAACCGGCATAGCCATTGTTATAAACTATCACATGCCTTCCTTACCTATAGGCATGTTGATGATGCTGATGAATGTTGTTTTATTCATTTTTGGTTTTCGACTTATAGGGAGTAATTTTGGCGTTAAAACGATATATGCTAGTTTCGGTGTATCTGGAACCATTTGGTTGATAGAAATATTTCTTAAACCGCATAGTCTTACAAATGATGTGTTACTCTCAGCCTTAATTGGTACATTATTACTGGGAACAGGTCTCGGGATCGTTTTTTCTCAAAACGCCTCCACTGGAGGAACCGATATACTGGCAAAAATCTTAAATAAGTATTTTCATTTCGAATTAGGGAAATCCTTGCAAGCTGTGGACATTTTTGTCGTTCTCCTTGCTGGTCTAACCTTTGGAATTGCAACAGGATTATACGCAGTGGTATGTGTTCTTTTAAATGGAGTTATAATTGATAAGGTTATTGAAGGCTTTACTTCTGTAAAGGCTGTCATGGTATTTTCTAATAACAGTCAGCACATTCAAAAATACATTATTAATGAACTAGACAGAGGCTGCACAGCTTTTGAAGGACAAGGCGGGTTCACCGGCACTAAAAGTTCTGTGATTTATTCTGTTATGGATCGAACACAACTAATAAAACTCAGAACCTATATCAAGAAAAATCATCCCGATTCCTTTCTAATTGTTAGTGAGGCTCATGAAGTCTTAGGCAAAGGGTTTCAAAGTATCCAAAATACGTAGGGTCAGAGGGTATCCCCTATTCTTCGACAACCACAACATATCCTGCATCGCCATCGACCCTAATTTTCTGGCCTGTCTTGATTTTCTTAGTTGCATCTGTAATGCCAACGACCGCAGGAATTCCATATTCCCTAGCAACAACGGTTCCATGGGTCAGAAGCCCCCCCACTTCCATGACTAAACCTGCAGCATTAATAAAAAGGGGTGTCCAACCCGGGTCTGTAAATGGCGCCACCAGTATTTCCCCTTTATTTAGAGAAGCATTGCCAGGATCCGTGATGACCTTGGCTATCCCTTCGACGATTCCTGACGATACAGGCATACCTGCCAAGGCGCCTTCAGGCAAATGCTCCCTCTTATAGCTGGCCTTGATTATTTCTCCTTCGCTGGTTAGTACACGCGGTGTTCCAAGCTTCCTGAAGTGTTCATATTCCTCTTTCCTTTGCTCCACTAGCGTTATCAGACTCTCCTTGCTTTGAACTGCTTTATATAACTCCCAAAAGCTTACATAGAACACATCCTCCGCTTCGGAAAGCTGACCTTTTTGCACCAGTATCGTTGCTTCCTCAAAGAAGGCTTTCTTGAAAATCAGGATGAGCTTCATGATTAAATATTTAGGATGCTCTCGTACGGGCAGGACATTTCTTAAAACCCTTACGAGTCTTCTGACTAGTTTGCCCTTGATTTTTCCATGCTTGGCTTCTACTTCTGTTATCAAGTCTACAGCTGCCTTCTTCGCTCGTTCAATTGTCTCCTTATACTCTTTGCGATGGTCGCCTTCCTTTGAAGTCCTAATGGTCGCCATGATGGATTTTACGAGCACCTCAGGATTTTCTATCCACCGGTCCTTAGCCATATCTATCTCTCCGGCAGCTCTCATATCATAGGTAGCCATGAAGCCCTTAAATTTCCCCTTAAATTCAACGTGATCATTAAGTTTATTAATTCGGGCAATCAACGTCCTGTAATCCTCATTCTCGAACTCCTTCACTAACTCCGGTGACTTCCTCACCATATCAGCCAGGTCCCCGACGAAAAGCCCCATTTCAGTCGTAATGTTGCCTTCCAAGCCCTTGACGATGAGATCAAAATACTTACTCGTTCCCAGCAGTTTGTGTTCCTGCGCTTCAAGAGCCTTGAAACTTATGATTCCAGGGACAATCTTTGCCAGCAGGATCTGCAAATCGTCAGCGAAGTCCGCGACCTGATATATGGCTTCTAGTCGTTCAACGCCCTGCTTTGACTTATTCACAACTTGAGCAGCTGTAGTTATTCGCTTTTCTATATAGTTGTTCATAAATTCGATCGAGCCTTCTGGCTTCCTGTAGGTGAGGTTTTTTATCGCATTGATCACTATGGGCAGCACGAATTTTCTCAAAGTCTTGGCTCTGTTTTTGTTCTTTTTTATGCGTGTTTCGAAGTCAGGTCTGTTGACCAGTTCTACCAAAGCTGCTGCCATCAACGCATCTACGTTTTTGAGAAACGAAGGCAGCCCCTTTCTCAACATTTTGTACTGCAAAAGCTCGCTAAAATCAATATATATCCTGCCTGCCGCTGACGTCATAAATTTATAATCATCTTCACTTCTCGCTCTATGATCAAAAGGAAAAATTACTCTTAGGATGTCTATTCCTAGGGGCGATATAGGATCTGTCATAACTTGGAAATGGTTAAAGGAAAGGTAGGCATGCAGAGCATCATCCTGGGGTATCGGCGAAGGTAACGGGAACAAGGAGGTAATGGCACGACTCTGAACGATATTCAACTCGCCGTCTTGCAAGCACCATTCAATATCCTGTGGAGAGCCGTAGTGTTTTTCGATGGTCATGCCAAGCTGCGCAAGACTCAGTATCTCGAAATCAGTCATCACCTGGCTTGTGGACGTCTCAGCGTTTATCTCGACCTTTTTAGTGCCGCCCCCTTCAACAGGCATAATAGCCATCTTTTTCTCCGCGATGGTCTTACTGTCGATCTGCCCGCTACTCTTTTTGAATTTATAGATGTCCGGAGATACTAGCCCTGAAACAAGCGCTTCCCCCAAACCGTAACTGGCATCTATAGAGACAATTCCCCTGTGTCCTGATATTGGGTCTGCCGTAAACATAATGCCAGATACCTCAGGCAGCACCATCTGTTGAACGACGACCGACATAAGAACTTTTTCATGCTCTATTTTGTTCTGTATCCTATAGAGTATCGCCCGATCAGTAAATAACGAGGCCCAGCAATTCCTGACAGAGTCCAGGAGAGATTTTTCCCCCTTAATATTGAGATAAGTATCCTGCTGACCAGCAAAGGAAGCAAAGGCCAAATCCTCTGCTGTGGCACTTGATCGAACTGCATAATACAGGTCTGCTCCAACCTTATTAAACGCCCTGACTATTTCCTGTTCAACCTGTCCAGGTATTTCCGACTGCCTTAGCTTTCCCCTTATTTTCTCACCGATTTGAGTTATATTAATAAGGTTCGCCATCTTAACTTGGGCTAAGAAATCCGACAGATTGTTATGTTTTATGAATTCCTTGTAGGCTTCAGTGGTTACACAGAAACCAAAGGGTACCGGGAAGCCTGCCTTGGTCATTTCGCCCAGATTGGCCCCTTTGCCACCTACCAGCGGTAAATCCTTTTTGTCTGTTTCATCAAAGAATAATGTGTAGTTCTTAGTCAACATCGTAACCTCCTCTAATCACCGCTTTGCTCCGTTTAGAAACAGCCCAATTAACTGCTGCTTAAAATCATCCATCTTAAGGGGTACTTCCGAGTAAAGGTTCGAAATAAAATAGCTCATTACTAAAAACTGCAGGTTTCTAGCTATAACCAATGCCGGGATATCGTCTCTAAGCTCTCCGCGTTCTTGCGCTTCTTTCATGATTTCCAGTACTGTATTTTCCAACCCACTTCGTTGGGGATTATCCAGAGGATTGCTGTCAAAAAGTGTTTGCATCCTGTTTCTGAAATACACTGTTACCAAGTCGATGTCATTTCCGAATATCTTGCTTATGAAATCGAGCAGGTTGTCTAACCTTGCCTTAATGCCTTGATTGATCTTTAGATTTGCATTGATCTCCTTGCCATAATCAGCAATGATTGACTGGTAATAACCGCTCAGTATGGATTCCTTGTCCTCGAAATAATTATATAACGTACCTTTGGACACATCCGCTTTCTCCGAGATTTCCTCCATTAAGGTTTCTTTGAAGCCCTTTTCTTTGAAGAGTCGGACTGCGCAGGTGATAATATTTCCTCTCGTCTCTTCCTTTTTACGTTCTCTTCTATTCATAGTTGTAAACACTCCTTGATTACTTTTACATCTACTTTCAATTATACTTATGCTTATACTTTTAACACACGCCTATACTTATATATAGTATATTTTTATACTAAGTATAATATTATATTAGACTCAAAATCTTATTAAGTCAATAGGTACTACTATGAATCTTTGAAGATGCGGAATGTAGAATTCGGTTTATTGAGACTGTTAGGTCAGTTATTAAGGGTCAATAATAGAAGGAACCAAGGGTACTCTATCTGACGACGAAGTCGTGGTGTTTATCGATCTATAGAGCAACAATTGGTTCAGTGTGAATATTGATTGCCAGAACGTTAAGACGTTATGGCTTAAACTTGGCGGACTATGACACGCGTACCTTCTACAGCAATCACCTTAATCCTTGACCCACTGGTTACAAACGCGCCTTCTGTCACGACATGGAGAACCAATTATTGCAATTGGAGGTTTAGGGCAAGGGGCTGATACTGCAGTAATAATAACTCCGTCACATGCAAGCAGTATATTCGAAACTAAAATTCATGAAATAATATGTAAGCCTGGTTGTTATTAAACAAGCTCCATTAAGAGACTGTGGTCGGGATTTCGAATTTTCAGCATCTGAACAAGAGTTCTATGCTGAAAAAGGGTTCACGAACGAACCTGGACGTTGCCCTGAGTGTCGTGCAGCTAAAAAAGCACAAACCAGAAACCAAGGCGGCGGAAGCTATGGCCGTCAAGAACGCCAAATGTTCCCAGCTGTTTGCGCATAATTTGATTTAAGAACGTAAAGGTTATATCCCATGAAAATTGATGTAACGCAAATTATAACTGCAGCAATAGCGACACAGATTAGAATTGTATTTCCGTGAGGCATAACAGAAAAGCTTTGAAGAAATTCGACCTTGTCAGAATTAGGGGCTATTGGCATATTAAGCTTTAGGAAAAATAGAGATCCATAGCCAATAGTAACAAACCCTGCAAAGCTTAAAAGCCTAATTTTCTTGCTTATTATAAAGGTTATTGCAGTTCCAGCAAAAAGGATTATAACTAATATACATAACATTAACAGATCACCTTTGGTTGTGTCTATAAGCTGAGGAACAGCTGATGCTGGAGGTGATTCGCTAAATCCTTGTGGAGCCACAACGTATGCAATTCCCAATATAAGACCTATTAAAGTTGTACTGAAAATCAAGACAGCCATATATCCTATAAATATGATGACGATTGAAAGCAGGAATACATTAAATACTAGTTACTCTCTACTCACAGGGACAGTTTCAAACAGTCTATTATCACCGTAACGTATCCGGTTAATCATCCATACACTGATCATCGGTAAAGCAACAATTAATTGACAATATACATCATCCAAACTTCTTGCTTTTCTTTTACCTTTTAGATAATCGTAACAAAAATCCGGAACTTCTACGGCCATATGATTATCCCCTTCTAAATTGGTAAAACTAGCCATAAAGTATTGAAACAGCATTTGGCAGGTGATATGATATGGACAAAGAGGAAGAGAAGTTGTCAAACGAGGAGGACGAGAACATGAACGTTGCTGTAAAAGACCAGGGATATAGAAAAACATCACTGTCATCACAAAAACTAAAGGAAATCTCTGTTCGCCCAGTGACAATTAAAGATGGGAAATTTCTGTTCGATAGAAAGAATAAAGACCACAGGTATATTGTAAACGAGGGAGAATAAGAGGTTTCAAATGCATTGGTTTAGTCTAGGCGATGTTTTTTATTTTGATGTTGGGTTCGACGATATACCTGAGGAATCCAAGAGAAGACCTGCCATAATTATGATTCAAGAAGACGAAGACCTTTTCATCTTAGTATCTACTACAAGTGTCCCTCCGAATGATCCTCCTGAATATTTCGATCAATTCAAAATACCCATTTTTAATTGGCGAAGATCTGGGTTTTCAAAACCTTCATGGGGTCTTGGTTTTAAATTAATACACGTTACGAGACAAGAACTTATGGGTTCGGTTAAAAAAGAGGATATTCTTGGGAAAATGCACGTAACGGATTTTGATATCTTGTTGAGTGAAATCGAACATATTCACGATAATTAGTAAGATCCCCTGCACGGGGGGGGCTTTTCTCATTCCCAAAAACAAATCATGCAAAAAACACCATATGTACATTCATATTCTGCTTTAGCACCTACTTTCAAAAAGACTACTTTAGCAACCTCCTAGGTAAATGCAGCAGGATTAGAATGCGTGGGTAAGGACATTTAGGGTAACGTCCCGAGGGTTTGCGAAGTCTGCATACTACATTCATATCCTCTCAGATTTTGCAAATACTCTGTTAGCCTAAGTGTCCAGCTTCTGAGAATAGCATGCACAGATGGGCACTTCGGTTAATAAAATATTAAGATGAATTATCTTTTTCAAAAATGGGAATAATAATATTTACTATATTTTACCATGGTTATTGATTTTATTGGAGGTGTTTGATAAGATGTATTCAAAGGGAGGAATGACAACTATGTATGCCATTGCTTTTGATTTAGATATTGAAAGATTAAAAGATACTTACCACAATACATCATGGAACAATGCCTATTTAGATATTAGAAATTACCTTCAAGCTAAAGGTTTTACACCACAGCAAGAAAGCGTATATTTTGGCGATTCTGGAATAGATGCTGTAAAAACTATTTTAGCGGTACAAGGATTATCAAGAAAATATGAATGGTTTTCTGCTTCGGTAAGAGATATCCAAATGCTGAGAATTGAAGAAAATAGCAATCTGATGCCAGCTATAGTAAATATTGAAGATTGAAGCATTGTGACATTATGATTGACGTTTTAGATTTAGACCTCATTTTTATGGGGTCTTTTCTTGTTTTTAAGAATAAAAAACTTTCTCCAATGACTTGCAAAAACGAAGCGGAAAAGGAATACGGAGGAATGGACATTTCGGCTAACGTTCCCTGAATTACCGAAGCGTCTTTCCACATGCATCTTTTCCAAGTTTTGGTAATTCAGTGTTAGCCGAAGTGGTGTGCCCTTGAGAATACTAAAATCGTTATCATACTTTAATAACTGTGGTTAGTTATATCAAGTTGAAGCTAATATAATTATCAAATATGATATTGTTAAGATCGAAGATATCCCAAACACCTTAGTAAATAGACTGATTTTAGAATCAGTATTTAATTCAAATTGCTCAAGGATTTTTGGGCTAAATGCTAATCTGATTATAACCCCGTAAATCAATAATTCTAAAATACCTGGCCAAACCGTTGGGATAGAAATAGTCGATGGTAATGAGTGTCTGAGAACCAAAACTAATGTGGCCAGAAAAACATCTTTCATAATAACAATTGTAACTAAAATAACTATCCCATACCATCCATATTTCTGGGAACGGAAAAAAGCCCTACCCACATATATACAGAGCCCATAGACTAATAGACCAATAATTACTACTGGATTTACGATCAGATTTAAGTTAGCAAAAAGGGAAATCAAAATCATACTGAATTTAAAGCCGGAGTATATCATTAGAAACGTGATTAAAATCTGTAAAAAGAACATCTTTTTCTCCTCTTAAAAATACTTCTATCTAACCTCTTCATACATACGCCGAGTTAAGATTAATTAGTGATTTTGGTGTTGCTAGCGGGTACCATTTTAACAGTTGATCAAACCTTTTCCAGGACAACTTACTACGTTGACTTCTACCCTTTCTTCAGTCGATCAAGCAGATTGCTCAGATTTCCTTCGAGATTTACTTGATAAGTTTCCTTGGTTTGACCATCAATTCCTGGCGCCGCCTTGTTCGATAATCGACTAAAGGCTTCCCTCAAAGTTCCTTTACTCAATTAGATGGGCTAATGAGCAGAACTTTGCTTTTCTATCTTCTCTCTACCTCTAAGACTCGATACGGGCTGTTGGCTAGACTTTACCCCGACGGGAGCTTCCCCCGCTAGAATGTGCGACCTGCCAGGACGCACTAGGAATACGCTGTTATCGGAAGTGTTCCCGGTTCTCTCGACCCAAGACTAAATCCCTTCATTATGCATAATAATACTATCATAACAATTGTTCGAATTGACGAAGGGTGGTACAATATGGATATAGAAAGCAAAGATGCCGAAAGGGATGATCTTCTGGCCTTAGCCAAAGAACCTAAAAATAATCTTCAACAAAATACCGTTAATGAGCATAACCGAAAAATCTCAGAGGCAATTAAGGAAATCACTTCTAAACATTCAAAACTTCTCAAAAAATTGGCTGAGTGATTATGAATGATATTAAACTATTATGTATTGACGATATCATTATAATTCACAAAGAAGCTATTGAAATGTTCGGTGGAAGCGTCGAATATTATCAGGATACTGTAACAAAGGTTAAAAGCATAATTGACACCAATATCCTCACTTTGATTATGATAAATATCCAACGCCTTTTAAGAAAGCCGCCATGCTTTGGTATTTTCTTACCAAGAACCACTGTTTCGTTGATGGTAATAAGAGAGTTGGATTTTATGCCGCAACTGTCCTTGTGAAAATAAACGGTTATTCTGATCAAATCGATGACGATGAAGCATATGAAAAAGCTATTGAAATAACATGTTCGCACTTAGCCGGGAATGACTTAGACCAGTATATATATGAACTTTCAATATGGCTGGAAAAGAGATTTACTGATTAATGCAGATCCTGAGAGACCTGCTTTTTGTTTGTCCAAGACCCCACAGATTCACATGCAAGGAACATTTCCGAGTCACGGTAGAGACACCGGTTACCCGGCACCCTCCGGGTAGATCCCGGCGTGCGAATTTGTCGGGATAGCAACTGGGTGCGCGCACCTCCAGCATTAGAAATCAAAGTGAAGTTGTACTAGATCCGACTCAACAATTTTCGGTTCTGATTGAAGACGTTGAATGGGGGTACAACCGAGACAAAGAAGCTCTTCCCCAAATCAACCTTTGCATGTTGATGGGAGAGAAGTCGGGACTTCCCATCTATCAGACAGTATACAGCGGCAGTCTCAAGGATGTCAGTACATTAAAAACCACATTGTCTAAAATGAATGCCTTATCGAAAGGTAAACCTGCTCTGATTGTTATGGACAAAGGGTTTTTTAGTACCAAAAATATAAACGCCATGTTAAATGATACGGCAAACCTACGCTTTATCATCTCCGTACCTTTTACTTCCAACTTTGCAAAAAAGCAAGTGGAGGGTGAACGCAAGGATATCGATAGCCTTCAAAACACGATTGTTTCAGGAGGTGATTCTATACGGGGTGTTACCAAACTCAGGTCTTGGAACAAAGATCATAAAGTGCACACCCATATTTACTTTAATGCCATAAAGGCCACAAAACTTCGTGAGAACCTCTATGCGCATGTCACCCTTCTAAAAGAAAGGGCGGAGGCCCATACTGTAGCTAGCTTGCATGATGATGACTATGGCAAATACCTTCTTATCCGTAACTCCGAGAAATCTCCTTCAGGTTATACCATCAGCATTAAAGAAGATGCAATCAAAAATGAATTAGAAACAGCCGGATGGATGATTCTAATATCGAATGATGTGACCGATACCAAAGAAGCTATCCGAATATACCGGGAAAAAGATGTTGTGGAAAAGGGCTTCCTACGTTTAAAAAACAGCCTGGATCTTGGGAGATTAAGGGTGCATAGGGAAGACACCATGCAGAACAAGATATCCGTCGGTTTCATTTCACTTATACTTGCAACACATATCCATAAGGTAATGCTGGAAAAGGAGCTTTACAAAAGGATGACCATGAAAAAGTTGCTGCTGACTCTGTCTAAACTCCGCGTGCAAGTAGTCAATGGAACCCGAATTCTATTTCCTCTAACCAAAGATCAAAAGGTTATCTATAAGGCATTCAATATCGATGAACCTGTGTAGGTATAATTTTTGACGGGATTTTAGGATATTACTATATTCACCTTCTAAATTGGTAATATTGGGCATAATATTCTTGAACAACAATTTAGAAGGTGATATGATATGGACAAGGAAGATATCGATATGGTTTGTAAGGAGGGAGAAGATATGCAAGCAATTCCAAAGGAAAAAGGCTTCAAAGGATTATCTTTATCCTCTAAGAAATTAGAAGAAATCACCATAAAACCGATAGTTAAAGATGGTAAACTATTGTTCGATAAAAGCAATAAAGACCATCGTTACATCGTAGAAGAGGGAGAATACTGAAATCAATAAGTATGATTTTTCTTTAGGTGAGATTTTCTGGTCTGGTGTAGATTACGAGGATATTCCCAAAATATTTTGATCGGTATAAAATTCCTATTCCCAATTGGAGAAAATCGGGATTGACAAAGCCATCATGGGGATTGGGCTTTAAATTATTAAAAGTAACAAGAGAAGACTTTAAAACAACTATTAAAGATAAAGACTTTATCGGTAAAATGCATGAATGGGATTTTATTTATCTGGTCCATCAAATTGAATTGATACATGACGTTTAGAAAGATCTCTACAAAAGTGGGGATCTTTTCCTTATTCTCCCGTTTCTTTCGAAACTTTCATCGAGCATTCAAATACGAAACTACAAAGACTCGTTAAGTAGCTGAAAGTTAATTTCTCCATTTTAGTCCAAATTCTCCCTTGAGAGTTAATTTACCAAAAATATTCTCTATAGATTTATCAAATATTCACTTAATTAGAGTGTTAGTTGGAGTGCTTATTTTTGTCATAGCTGAAATATTCCAATATGGAGTATACCTTCAAAACGAATATGACACAACTCTGTAAGGATGTGATTATAGAGTGGCTATTATAATAAGATTAGATAGAATTTTAGTCGAAAGAAAAATGAAACTAAATGAATTAGCTGAAAAAATTGGCATTTCAAATGTAAATCTTTCAAACTTAAAAACAGGTAAAGTGAGAGCAATTCGTTTTTCGACACTAGATGCAATTTGCAAGACTCTTAACTGTCAGCCAGGTGATATACTAATTTCAACTATTAGTTGTGACAAAGCCATTAATTTAATGTAATTATTGCACATTCTTCTTATATTGCACCAAACATCCAACTTCAAATTATTCTTAGTATGCGCATTACGGTCTTACTGAGGGGTAAAGGGACAGTCGTCCGTGGCGGCCTCTGGTTCGTTGGGCGTATAATTTGGCATAGCAGATAGGGTTTTTGACATAGGGGAGGTAACCTCTACTATAATTAATAGTCACAGGAGGATAATGATGCCTGATTTCTACTCAAATTTCCAAGAGTTACAGTTGCATGAACAAGAAGGACAAGATTATCGGATAAACGCAAGTCGTCATTGGCATCAAGTCTTGATCATAGCCCCACACGGTGGAAAAATTGAATCATATACCTCTCAAATTACGAAATGGATAGCAGCCGAAGATTTTGCCTGGTATTCTTTTGAGGGCTTAAAAGACCTAGATAACCGAAAGCTCCATATTACGAGCCATAATTTTGATGAGCCTACGGTGCTGCAAGCCCTCCAGGATGCTCGCACAGTATTGACAATTCACGGGCTGAAAAATTCCATCGATGAATTCCTAATGATTGGTGGTTTGGATACAGCGTTGGGGTCTGAATTGCGGGTTGCACTCCAACACCAAGGATTTATTGTAAGAGATAGCACGCAAGCATATGGTGGTGTACGGGCTACGAATATATGTAATCGTGGATGTACAGGTAAAGGGGTTCAATTGGAAATTAGTTTAGCTCTGAGAAAAAGAGTCTTTGAAGATGCGGAATGTAGAATTCGGTTTATTGAGACTGTTAGGTCACTCATTAAAGCTCAATAATAGAAGGAACCAACCGTAGAAATTATATCTCAAAGGATAAAATAGACCTAATAACTGGTAAGGATGGCAAGGCGCCGTGATGGCGCATTTGGAGGAACACTCACTCGTGTTCCTCCCCGCTCTCCATGGTTCCAAGCGAACATCACGGGGTGAACGTTGTAACGCAAGTTCGATTGTCCGCTAATGCCAGATCCGAGTTTAAGGGCAAAACCTCATTGGAGTAATGATTTAATTCGATCCGGATCTTTCCTCCGCTCGGCAAAACAACACCCTTAGAAAGTTGACCAATGTCTCGTAAGCCATCAAGCTGACGAATCGCCTCCCGAGCGGCTCGACCGACGTTCTCCATAAGGCGTTTCTTACTCTCAATTTCCTCTAAAACCACGAAAGGAATAACAACATCGCTTTCTTGGAATTGAAATATCGCATTAGGGTCATGCAGTAACACACTAGAATCGAGTACATATACTTTTTGCAAAATATAACACTCCTTTTCTATCGCTCTCTTAATATTATATTCCACATGCTTCCAATTATCTTCTACATGGCGACTAGTTACTGAGGCAACTCTCTGTAAACTATATTCCATAAAGAGCTAACCATTCATAACTCGCTGAAACAGCCCTCCAGATTTGCGCCCCAGATACAAATACAATAACCAAGTTGACTTACGTTCAAAGTTAATAACCGCCCTTTTTCTCCACTCTCAACATAACAAGGAACGCTTCTCACTCGCCATGCAAGTCAAGAACCGTCCCTTCTCCCACTCTCGTCGCCCACCTCTTGATTATTCAAAGCTTATAAGAAACTCGTTTAGCAGAATAATATCCGATTATAATCCCCATAGGAATCATCACTAGCGCCTCTAACCAAGATCGAGTTTGTAGTACCACCACAAGACCCAGTAAAAGTTGGCCCGGCAAAGCCATTAAGAAGATGGTCTTCCTGGCCGCCACCATCTTAGTCTCTGGTGACCAAGGGAACAGGCAAACAAACGGTGATTTAATCACTTCCAGCCAAGATACTCCCACGACATTCGTTGCCATTATTGAAAATACAATCCAAAGCAGCCATTTGTAATCTCCTGGAAAAGCTACAATAACGACTAGATAAACCCCAACCAGTTTAAGGTAGAACCCAACGTCTCCTTCATTACGCAACACCGCTTTTAAGCACATTTCCACTAAACCATTAACAGAATTGCGCTTTTGGAAAATCAGATTCGAGTTTCTGAATAATAAGGGTCGTTTTCTCAAGAGCTTTGGCTTTTTTACATAAGTTCCGGCTCTCTGGAGCATGAAATTAACTAGTTTTAGCTTCGCAGTTTGTTCCCTCGCTACATCTTCAAAGAAAGTCCCCTTCAGTTTCCTTCGTTTCTCTAGGAGCATGCCTAGGGTGCTTAAAAGTATAAACAAGGACAGATAAAACAATCCAGGGCGACTCAACAAAAGGACCACATTTCCCCTCACATACACTCCTGTTATAATAAAGATAACCATTCTCACAAGGCGCTGGGTCCAACCCTTGAAACGAAGTTCAATAAGTTGTTTAGCAAGTCCCATACAGTTTTTCAGGACAAACACAAATACGGTTAGCCCTACGACACCTATCGGAGAAAAACCGTAATACAGCAACAAAAACGGTGCTAGGATAATCAGCAATAACGAGGTCACCACAAGATTATAGATAACAGAATAGCTTAAACTATAGGTCATAATCCGGCTAATCCAAGCTTTGCACTGTAAAAGAAAGAGTTGATCCGCATCCTCCACGAAAATACGAATCGTACCTGACCAAACGAATACGAGAATAATAGCCAAGAAAGCATTAAGAGGAATATAGACCAACCACTCAGGAGCCTTCCTCCACCACGAAAGATAATAATTTAGAAAAATGGCAAGAAAAGGAATGACAATATAAAGCGCTACAATCCAATCGACAGCTGTTTTCCATACTTCATATTGATATTTCCAGTCTGATATAATACGTCGAAAAAACAGTCTAGTCACAGTCATCATTAGCTAATCTCCAAGAGTTTATCAAAACAGTCCAATAGGGAGCCCTCTGGTAACTGGCATTGTTCCCTGATCTCCATAAGATTCCCTCGGGCGATTACTGTCCCAGCGTTCATCAAGACAAAAGAACTACAGATTCGTTCCGCAGTGTCCAGTATATGCGTACACATTAATACCCCTGCTCCTTTGGCTCTGGCCTGGTCCAAATGAGCTAGGAAGTCTTTAGTACCCCTGGGATCGAGGCCCATAAAAGGCTCATCCACCACATAAACGGATGGCTCCAAAAGAAAGCCCAAACTAAGCATGACCTTTTGCTGCATGCCCTTCGAAAAGCTACCCGGCAGATGGTGCTTGACCTCCGTCAGGCGAAAGAGTTTAAGAAGCTCCTCCGCTCTAGGCACAAATACTTTGCGCTCGATTTCATAGGCAGCCGCAGCAAGCTCCAAATGTTCCCAGAGTGTTAACCCTTCATATAGTACGGGTTGTTCCGGGATATAAGCATAGTTTTTACTCTCTCCTGCAAATTTCGCCATACCCTCCATCACCGGCAACAACCCCATGATCGCCTTAATCGTGGTGCTTTTCCCAGCTCCGTTCGGACCAATCAGTCCAACAAGTTCACCAGATTTCAAAGACAGGGCCACATTCTTGATCACATCCGTGTTATCCGAATACCCAGCGTGGTTAATATTTACCCTAAGTAATTCCATCGATTCATCCCCATTCCTTTCTCCCACTCAACTTTAGTTGAACGAGTTCACTGTTGTTTAGTATTTTTTGCAAAGATAATAATACGTAATTAAATATGCCAATCCTTGAATTGCTGCTATATAAGCTACAATAGTTGCAAGCATACTCTGACCAATTATTATTAGAACAAATATCGCAACAAACTCGACAAACAATGTAACCATAAAGGTAAAGCGACCGCTCTTTTCTGAAATTGCAATGAATCGTTCTTCCTTTTGTTCTATCTCATATTTTTTTAGCAATTTTGGATTTTTAGAAATACGATAGAATTGAAACAGCTTAACCAGAGAAACAGCCATAAGTCCCGAAGCAAAACCTGTAATTATGCTACTGTCCCTCCGAATCATAGTTACAATGAACAAGGCTATCGCCGCTACTGCAATAATCCCGAACCAAATCATTTTTTTCTTTAATAATTTCATAATGACTCCTCCTCATAAATAAAAACTTCTTCAATTGGCCTACCAAAATAACGAGCAATCTTAAACGCTAAAATAATAGATGGATTATATCGCCCATTTTCAAGAGAACCAATAGTCTGACGAGAAACTTCTAAAGCATCAGCCAGTTCCTCTTGTTTTACTCCCCGCTCTTTTCGCAGCTCCTCCAACTTGTTTCGCAAAATAAAACACACCACCCATCAAATATTGTAAAGTTCGCTTTCCATTTATAGCATAACACCTGCCCTCGAAAATGAAAGCTACTAGCATTATCTATTTTTCGATAGGACGCAAAAAAACAGTATGTCAATTGCAAATAAGTTGACATACTGTTTTTTTCCTTTTATTATACATAACCTCTTGTATTCTACTGGGTCATAAAGACCTATTTGAGCCAAAACCTCATATTCAAAGTAATAATCTTCAAAGGAAATAAGGAGTGCTATCTTAGAGTTTAAAGTGGTAATTAGAGCATTAAAATTAGGTTTCGCTCAAGTCGTAAAATCGGATGAAATTAGGAAATACTTTAATCGCGGTGCAAAGCTCTCAGAAAAACATATAAATGTACTCCGTTCAATCTTAGAGAAGGATGGTCTTCCTGGACCAAAAATAATAGATTATCGGGTTACGGACTCCAAAGAATCTCCCTTCAGTGATCAATTAATGTTATTTCATACCACAACAGTTATTACATATATTCTAACCGCTTATGGTACTGGGTTATCGAGGATGATGAGAAAAGATGTTGTTGCAACTTATACTAAACTAATGGCTGAGATACTTGTTATTGCTAAGGATGGAGCAGATTTATTAATAAAAAATGGATGGTTAGAAAAGATACCTGAAACTGCTGACCGTCATAAATTAACACATTAATTTCATTTCATAATGCAGATAATGTCCTCCTCACACATTATAGCATAGACAGAAGGAGGCATGTCATAAAATGCTACGCTTTTGTCTCCGTTTTCTTCTCGTCAGCAGGGTTCGGATTTTCATCTCCGTATAGTCACGCACTTCACTGAAGGCGCGGCTTGAATTCCCAACACGAATGTAGTTCACCCATCCGACTAATGTGGCATTAACTTGTTTCGCTATGTCCTTTGCCGGCATCGCTCCTCCATTTTGTATTCGTTCGCGGATTCGCGCCTAGACCATCATACGGGCTTTCTTTTTCGGTGTCATAAGGATGAAATAGCCGGTTATGCATTGATTCTTCCACATCATCTTTCACTCCATGTTGCCACTGATACCCCGCCAGTGAGTACTGCCGTTTCAGACCCGTTTCGGTCAGTCCTTGCTGCTTTCGCACGTTATCGACCCTACTACAAGCGTAGCTGTAACGAAACAATCCGCTCCATTTGCGAACGTTCCCTGCTTTCCTGTCAGTCAGGAGAATTAAATCAATCGTAAGCCTCCATATTGATCAAAGTCCATCGTCTCTAGATCTCGAATAATATGCAAACTGGGCTGCATACTTGCTTCTGGCATCAATGCAGCTGAGATTTCAATTTCGTTCATTTCTAACGTATTTTTAATATGGGCCACTCTTGAATCGCTTATTTTTTCAAGTCCGACTGTCTTAAGGGCAGCTGTTACAGCTTCAAGGTCGGTATTAAAAGCCATAGGCAATCGACCTTTTTCTGGCGCGCAAGCTGTTATGCAATTTATGGTAGTCGCCGTCCAGTCGATTCTATTTACAAGTCTTTTCGTAGTGAAATCTGCAATTCCTATACCCGTGGCATTGCCATGGGATCCTTCATCCAAATCCAAGACTAAAATACGAACAATATCAGGTTCCGTGTATTCTTCTTGGCCATAAACCATAATTCTTCCGACCACATTTGTATCCATACCGCAACCACTAATCTTTTTGCCCATTTTGTCAACGATTAATAAGTCGATCTTATTAAAAGGAATTCTCATCATCAAATTTTTTGCCTTTACCAATAATTCCTTTTCAATGTCGTAAAAATTCTCTGGCAAAACGCCACGGATTTCTGCTGTTTGATCATAGCAATTTTCTACAATTCCTAACCCAAATATGATTGGTAACTTCTTTAGAAAAACCTCGCCTATTTCTTTGAAAACTTTGGCATACCCACGTCGCAGAGCATATGTATGGGCAACAGCTGCCCCTTTATGCTTGCCGAGACCGATTACCATCATTTTGTATAGTCCGCTTTCAATCTCTCCACAGAACTCTGTATGCGCCTTAATACGATTAACTACCACTATTCCATCCGCGTTCACAGCATACTTATCCGCATAAACCGGGATACCGTTTACCGTAGTGTCTACTTCAATAACTTCCAATGATGACATAATCGGTGCACCAATTGATTTCTCAGTAATGCCTAAGCTTTTTAATACCTCTACTTGTCCCTCAGCAGTTGCACCTCCATGACTCCCCATAGCCGGAACTAAGAAGGGCTGAGCGCCTTTGTTTCTTAGCTCTTCAACTACAGTTTGTAGTACTATTTTTATGTCCGTGATACCTCGGCTACCTGCAGTAATGGCAATTCTCATTCCTTGAATATTAGCAGGAGAAACCAACTCAATCTGTTTTCTGACCCCTGAAACTACATCGTCCATTACCGGTGCATTAATAGTCTGACGAATACGAGCCATTGAAGGTAATAATTCATCACCCATAATAAATTCCTCGCTTCCTTAAGAGGATCATTGTAACTGTTTAATATTACATTACATGGAATCATTCTCTACATTTTATAACTAATTAAATTTGGCGACAGAGTCAACAATGGCTCTTAAATTTACATTTGGAACTCTCAGTGGGACAGCACATTCTGGGCCAATAATCTTGATTCCAGCTTCAATAAGCTTTTTCACCTCATCCCCTACCATCTGGGGAGTCCCACCAAGTAGAACTTCAACATTATTAAGATTCCCGGATAGAGAAATTCGATCGTTTACCTCTGATATGGCTTCCAGAGCATCCACTTTAGAATCAAAATGGAAATTTTCAAAGCCCGCTTCCGCGATGTATTTCATTCTATCCAAAGTATTGCCACAAATGTGCAGAATGGTAGGCCCGTTAATCCGCTGGGTAATATATTTATGAACAGGAAGTAAAAAATCCCGGTACGTGTCGGGGCCTACTAAATCTCCTGTAGCATGATCAGCAATTGTAACCACATCTGCTCCCCAGGCTAATTGCTCGTTAGCAAAGAGGATAGTAACCTCTTTTAACACTTCCAAGAAATTTTTAACCTTTTCTGGCTCAAGAATTGTATCCATTAAAAAGTTCTGGGTTCCGTACAAATGGTAAGCCAAAGTCCATGGCCCCATTGCTTTTCCCACAATTGCACAAGTATCACCATACCGATGGCTTAACATTTTAATTGCCTCTAATACCGCTCTGACCGGCTGTCTATTTAGAAAATCTTGTGGAATCTTAACATCATCTGGTTCCTTATATATTGGACCATAATTGTCAGGCATACTGTCGATTTCGCCCCATACAACCTGGCACCCAAAAGCTGCCGACTCCTGTTGAACACTGAAATACGGACTCACCGTATCAAACCCCAACACATCATGTCCTACTGCAGCTAAGGCCGCCATTTTATCCGGATTCTGATGTGCATCAGGGAAGAAACATCCCGAAATTTGCATCGATTCAACCGTTGCCACCGAAGTAGGATTACCTACCGAAGGACGGTCAACCTCTCTTCTATTAAGTGCAGCGAGAAATCTCTCTCTGCTATTCATTGTTGATTTAGTCATTTGATTTACCTCCAATAACTTAGAGGAAGCAGCCCAAAATGAGATTATTCTGGAAAAACTGCTTCCTTATGATAAGGCTAAACCCTATTACCATTTACCATGTAATGCAAAAGTTATCTCTTAGAATGCCAGAAGTTCATTAGCTATGTCTACAGCAGAAGCTGCATCGGAGGCATAGCCATCGGCCCCAATTTCGTCTGCAAAAGTTTTGGTAACCGGAGCTCCGCCTACCATAATTTTCACATTTACATCGGCAGCTTTTAACTGAGCCACAGATTCTTTCATCTTAACCATTGTAGTCGTTAAAAGTGCCGATAAACATACAATTTGAGGTCTATTTTCGGCCAAGGCTTGGACAAATTTCTCCGAAGGGGCATCAATCCCTATGTCTATTACTTTGTATCCAGCGCCCTCAAACATCATAGCGACCAAGTTCTTTCCTATATCGTGCAAGTCTCCTTTTACAGTACCAATTACTACCACTCCCCGCTCACGTACTGTTGAATTGGCAAGCAGAGGTTTTATGACAGTCATCCCTATACGCATAGCCCGGGCTGCAATTAACACCTCCGGAACATAGACTTCGTTATTTTTAAAGCGAACACCGACTACGCTCATCCCGGCAATTAGTCCAACATTTAAGATTTCAGCTACATCTAAACCATCTGAGACAGCCTTCTCCGTATACTCTTTAACCTTTTCGGCATTACCAGCAATGACTGATTCCTTGATGTCTTCAAATACTGACATTTAGATTCCCCCTACTATTTATTAATAAATTTATCGACTGCCAGCTTGCTCGCATATTGATATTTCCTATATGAGCCAGTGCTAAATTTGGATTGGATAACGCCCAAATAGCTGTACAGTTTCGATCATAGCTTTATAGTTTTCCAATTTTGCCCATTCTGGTACAGAGTTGCCACTACCTATCATGTAGCCGCCGCCCGGCGCCAATACTCGCAACCGTTTCTTTGTCAGATCTGCAACTTGCTCAGGAGTTCCATTCATGAGTATTTCATTAGAGATATTCCCGATAATACATAGCCGTCCTGTAACCTTCTTTTTTACTTCTTCAATGTCAAAGCAAGTCGGATCAATCGGATGAAGAGCATCTACCCCTATTTCAATAAAGTCTTCCAGTACATCCCATAGTACCCCATCGGAATGGAAAAAGAAAAATTTGTTATTATCGTGACAAATCTGGCCAAATTTCTTGTACCAAGGAAACACGTACTGGCGAAGAGCCGCTGGACTGATCATTGTGCCAGTGCCAAAAGCAATATCGTCCACTGCCCAAATCGCGGCCACGTTGGGAATTTTGATTATTTTTCGTAATGCCTCGTACTGAATATTGGCCACCCGTTCAAAGATTTTCTCGACAAGTTTAGGGTTTAAAACGAGATTTAGACAAAAGCTCTCAAATCCCATGAGCATCCAAGTCAGTGTAAATATCTTACCTGACAGGGCAATAATTTTCATCCCTTCCGGCAGATATTTTTGCACCTCATAGAACTTGCTATAGTCCAATTTAGCGGCTTCTTCCCAAGGGAAGTTTTCAAAGTCCATATCATCATGGATGAATGACTTTTTTTCCAAGTTCCATGACTCGTCAGATTCTTGATCAGCTGTATCCCTCAAGCTTATACTCTTGAGCATTTTGGATATCGCAGAATCCTCAGTCACTTTACCAGGCTGCATCATCCCCACAGTGAGACCCACATAATCATATCCCGCTTTAGTCCAGAACTCTACTTGGGACTCTATATCGGAATCCACCACTTCTTTCCCTAAGAATTGACTCATAATCTCATAGGATATTGCCGCTTCAGCCAACGGAACCCTGTCAGCTTCCTTATGCTTAAGTGTCGTAATAATCCTGTTAAAGTCAGGTTTTAACTCCATAACCACTTTGCCTCCTCTTATTTAAGCCCCTTCTACATCATCTTGCTCGGTAAATAAGTAATAATTTCCGGGAATATACAGAGGATTATAACTGCAATTATTTGTAAAGCTAAGAATGGAAATGTGGCATTATATACTTCTGAAATGTTAATCTGTTCTTTAGAGACACCCTTGAGATAAAAGGCTGCATAGGAAAAAGGTGGTGATAAGTAAGACAGTTGAATAAATACTGCGAACATAATAGCAAACCAAACTGGATCAAAGCCTAAAGCATAAACAATTGGAGTAAATATTGGGATTCCAATTAATAACACACCATAGGAATCAATAAACATTCCCATAATGATTAACAAAATTGAAATTACCCCGAAGATAGCCCATTTGCCTACACCTAAGTTTGTTACAAAGCTTGAAATAACTTTTGATCCTCCTAAGCCAAGAAAAACTGATGTAAACATTGAAGCCGCAAGAATGATCCACATAATCATAGCGTTAGTCTTCATAGCCGAATAACAAGAATCCTTGATCATTTCCCAGGTGAACCGTTTATAGGCAAGGGCAATTAACATCGCTCCGACACAGCCTAAGGCTGCAGCTTCCGTCGGGGTAGCTATCCCACCTAATATGGACCCTAGAACCGTCAGAATCAATCCCAAAGTGGGTACTATTGATTTTATTATTAAATATACCTTATCCTTGAAAGAGTATTTATCTGCTTCCTCCTTGGAAATAGCCGGCCCTAAATTCGGATTGATAATCGTTCGAACAATAATGTAAATTAAATATAATGTAGACAATAGTAATCCCGCACCAATACCACCAGCAAATAGCTTGCCAATTGATATTTGAGCTTGTGCGCCATAGATCACTAGGATAATACTTGGTGGGATGATTGTCCCCAAGCAGCCTGCACCCATAATTGTTCCAAACGCAAGTTTACGATCGTATTTATAGTGCATCATAGAAGGTAAGGCTAGCATGGTCATCATGCTAATTGAGGCGCCGATAATACCAGTAGCAGCTGCTAAAAGTGTACAAATAACTACTGTACCAATTGCCAGTCCACCTCTAATTCTACCAAATATGATGTACATCGATTCAAACATATCATCAGCTGCACCAGAACGTTCTAATACACAACCCATAAATATGAATAGTAGACAGCTAACATAGCTAATGTTAGAACCGACGTTGAATACTGTTCGAATAAACATGTTTAATACAGCCGGGTTATCCCAAAGGGTATACCCAAAGATAACTGACAACCCTCCTAGAGTAAAAGCTAGTGGATAACCTAGGAAAAGAACGATTATAAACCCTGTCGCAACGATTAATAAACCTGTTTCTGGCGTCATATCTCTTCTCCTTTAACTATAAAAATAACATCGCGTGTGACCTGAGCAATACCTTGAAGTATTAGTAATAAAATACCTATGGCAAAAATTGTCTTACTCGGGGCAATCGGGGGTCCCCACATTGAAAATGTTCTTTCGTTTATTTGCCATGAATAGATCACGTTTTCAATGCTTTTCCAAGCCAAAACCCCTAAGAAGGGGGTAAAGATAACTCCAAAAAATATTACATCTAATATTGCTTGCCACTTCCTCGATAATCTACCATATATAATATCTGTACGGACGTGTTTTTTTTCTTTTAATACCCAGGCCGCTCCCATCATGAAACTCACTCCGGTCAGTAACGTAGACAACTCCCAACTCCAATCCGTCGGAGATTTAAATACATATCTTAGCACTACTTCCATTGTCTCTACCCCTATGATAATCAGAACCAAGAAACTAAATAGCTTGGCTGAGTATTCAGCAAGAGCGTCTATAAGTTTTAATAGTTTAGCTATTTTTTCTATCACTCTTTCTTACTCCTTTTTTAGCGTGTCAAGGCCACCAACGGCAGCCTTGTACACAATATTATTCTTGTAAGCTATTTTTTTATTGGGTATCCAAGTTGTTGATCCGGGGTTAAACCTGCTCCCCACCAAGCTGACATATCCTTATAAGGGAACCATGTTTCTTCAAACTTATAGATCGAATCATAGACTTCCTTAGTCAACCCGCCATATTTTTGAGCGTCTTGCTTTTCTATACCATACATGGTTTTTCTGGCAGCAATGAAATCAGCTGTATCCATGCGGATAAATTCTATTTTTCCGGATTCCTGTAACTTCTTCATGGACTGAGCACTTTCGTATTGGCTCTTGGTCCAGTGTTGCAATTCTTTAGCTTTAAAAGCCATTTCAACAATAAGTTTTAGATCTTCAGGTAACTTATTAAAAGCATCTTTATTGGCCACAACAGTAGTAACATTATTAACATTCCAGAAATCAGGGAATATGGCGTATTTTGAAATATCAACAAGTCCTAAACTTTCGTCATATTTTAGGTGGCCAAATTCTGCTGAATCAACGGCTCCTTGCGACATCGCGGTGAATACTTCCTCGAGAGGCAATGAAAGTCCAGCAATTCCATATTCCGAAATCATTCTAGGGTCAGAGGTTCTCATTTTCGTACCTTTCATATCAGCAAGACTTTTGTAGGGTTTATTAGACATCATAACTTCACTACCCCAGATTTCTGTACTTAGAAGTTGAAGATTCAATTTATCGAAAGCTTTCTGGGCTAAATCCCATCCACCAGCCTCATACATCCACGTCCATTTATCTTGAGCATCCATTGACATACTACCTGTATCTATAGGTAACAGTGCATATTCAACCCCTTTGGCATACATTGGCCAACTCTCGTGCATTTGGAAAACGCCGTCACCACATGCCTGAAAGGCTTCCATACTACTCGCAAAGGTTCCATTAGGTACTACTTCAATTTTCAAACGACCATTTGATGCCTTATATATCTCTTCAGCTGTCTGTTTAGTTTGTTCGAAATCACTCTGTCCTGTTGAATGGATACTTTGCAATTTCCAGGTAAAATCAGGTTGACTTTGCATTCCAGTCGATGTCGATGTCGATGTAGTTCCTGCAGTAGGCCCACTTTGGACTTTAGCGCATCCTGATACTAACAACAAAGTTATAAGGATATTAGCCAAAAAAATCAACCAAGTCTTTTTCATATTTGTTCCCCCTCCACCATATTTCGTCTTAAACTACAATGAGTATAAAATTGCATTAGCTTTTGTGACAGCTTCACCCGCATCTGAGGCGAAGAAATCGGCTCCAATCGAATCAGCAAATTTCTGAGTTACTGGTGCTCCACCAACCGCTATTTTTACTTGTTCACGAAGGCCATTCTCACTTAATGCCTTAATCGTCTTCCCCATGAAAGCCATAGTCGTCGTCAATAAAGCACTCATCATGACGAAATCCGGTTTATGCTCTTTCACAGCGTCTACGAATTGCTCTGGTGAAATATTCACCCCCAAGTCCACTACCTCATATCCACCTCCCTCTAACATCATGCAGACTAGGTTTTTACCGATGTCATGAAGATCTCCTTTGACAGATCCGACGATCGCTTTTCCTTTGCTTTCCACTTTCTGATTTAATAATAGAGGTTTGACGATATTTAACCCACCATACATTGCACGAGCGCTAATCATCATTTCCGAAATATAAAATTCACCCTTCTGGAACTTTTCACCCACGATCGACATCGCTGGAACTAGACCTTTATTGAGGACGGTTTGAGGTGTCTCTCCATCATCTAATGCCGCTCTTGTAAGATCCTGTACCTTGGAAGTATGTCCATTGATTACTGCTTCTTTAATTTCTTCTAAAAAGTTATTCATTTTTATCCCTCCAATGGATATTTGCCATATTTCTTGATTGCCCGTGACATCGCTAAGACATTTTCGAGCTTACAATAGTCCGTTAAACTGTTAGCGCTACTTACAATATAGCCTCCACCAGGCCCAGCCGTTTGAATGCGTTCGTGTACTTCTGTCTCAACTTCTTCTTCTGTACCAAGAGTTAACGTGTAATCTAAGTCAATATTCCCTACAATCCCTACCCTAGATCCAAATTCCTTTTTCATTTTACCTAGATCCATGGCGCCAGGTTGGATTGGATGAACTGCGGTCATTCCTAAGCTTAGCAAGTCCTCCATGATCGGGAAGAGATTACCATCACTATGAAAAATCCACGGTTTTTTGATTCGTTCAGCTGCAATGCGCATATTGGGTAATAGAAGCTCTCTGAAAACTTTTGGCGACATAAAGGGCCCATGGTTACCGGCCAGATCATCGTTAGCCCAGAAAAAATCAAAATCCATTTCATTCAGATGGTCAATTACCTCAGCTGACCATTCGGCAAAGCGTCTGCACACCTTGTTAATTAACTCTGGATTATCGACCTGAGCATAACTAAACTCCTCTAATCCCATACTTTCTATCGTCGATGCAGCGCCTAAGCGAATACGAGCAAAAACAGCATACTCTCCTCTGTATTCCTTAAGCCACTCAGCCACTTTCTCATATCTTGCCGGATGATTGGGGTCAGGCAGAAACTCATCGAATAATTTCAAGGCCTCGTCCGAAATTAACAAGCCCTTTTCAATATAGGTACGTCCAGTTTCCGGATCGCTACCCATTTGAGCGATCCAAGGAGGAAAAAAGTCAAACGTTAGCTTGTTGGGATGATAATAACTTTCTTGGTAGGTTTCTTTAGTGACTAAACCTTGCCCATCAGCAACCTGGCCCATTGGGAAGTGGGCACCGAAAGCGCTCAAGCCAAGTTTCTCGCATAACTGTGCCGGGGTGAAATTATTGCTACCCATGATCTGCTCTTGCAAAGCCTCTTCGATATCATTCTCCATCCACGGTATTTGATCAGGTTCTCCACGGCGCAAGGCGGTGATTACTCTTTCACGTGGTGTCATGTCCATAATTAATGTACCTCCTCTTTCTGTTTCAAAGCTAAACTTTCTTAAATCACAAACATCTCATCATCGACTGTTTGTCCACCCGAAACAGTCACGAAATCTTCATCCCATGGCCCGGCAAGTAGCTTCTTCAAATAGATAGGTGATCCCAACATTTCTTCATAGTTTAAATTAAAAAATTGGGCAAATTCATTCACATATAATTTTGAAGGTTCATGAACTTCCTCTTCCGTCTTGATAAGAACTACACGCTTATAATGTTTCAAGCATTCATTTGACGTCCATTGTGCGATCTCCTCACCATGCTTGGCAAGGGTCACATAGTATTCTTTTAAAGGATCATTTGCTGCCTCTACCCATCCTTTGGTGAAGTAATAACTTCCTGGGTTCTCATTGAACACTTCATAGTATTGAGCCCTCGACCCCATACTAAGCCCAATACAGTCATCAATCTTTGGGATAATCATCGTCTGATGATCCTGTGCCTTTAATCCGATGACAGCACGACTACACTGGCCGTAACCCAGAAGAATCAAATCATATTCTGTAGAAGCATCTATCGCTTTTTGTAACTCTTCCGTTAAAATGATGGGGGTGCGATGTAAGCCCTGTTCAAGATAGACGAATACATACGGTGTAGGTCCTAGCGACTCAAACTGATCCCTAAGTACATCACAGGCAATGACTAAGGTCTTCTCTTTCGATATTGGCATAAACCCGCCCCCTAATAAAGCTCCCCTTAGGCCTTTACTTTTCCAGAACGTACACTAGTTATATAATCCATACAATATTCATCCTGTCCAGCTAAAGCTGTAGAGGCAGTTAAGAGCGACATCAATGTTGGATCCAAAGGATCTAAAATAAAAGCATCCATACCAAGCGCTACGCTCATCACCATGAAGGCCCTATTTAACAACCGGCGTTCTGGCATACCAAACGATACATTTGAAAGACCCGAAATGATGTGAACCTGAGGATATTTAGTACGCATAGCCAGCGTACTGTTGAAAACTTCTTGCCCATATAGGTGATTCACTCCGAGTGGCTTTATTAATGGATCAAGGAAGATATCATTTTCGGGCACACCAACATCAACTAGACCGGCGACTAGCTTATCTGCAACATTTAAACGATCTTCCGCAGTCTCAGGCATTCCAGATTCGTCCATGCACAAGGCTACTACTTTAGGTTGATACCTTTTAATGATAGGAAGTACTTCCTCCCATCGGATCGATTCGCCCGAGATCGAATTGATCATTGCTTTCTTTCGACAACGGGATAGACCAGCTTCCAGTGCAGCTGCGCTGGGACTATCGATACAGAGGGGTATATCTACGACATCCTGAATAAGATCCACCAACCACATCATATCATCGATTTCATTTCCACCTTGTGCAGCGTTGACATCTATATACTGGGCACCAGCTTCTGCTTGCCTACGAGCCAGATCCTGCAAATACACCTTGTCCTTTAGTTCTATAGCTTGAGAAATTACTTTTCGTGTTGAATTGATGAGCTCGCCAATTATGAACATTTTATCCCCCCCTTTTTGTTTTTCCAGAGCAATTATTCAAAAATTTTATTTAACTGGTCGACATTTCTACTCCTCACTCTATAATTTCCTCTACACTCTACATTTATATTATTGCAAAAATTATGCCAATAATAAAAATCAGAGTATTCAGCACTTTGCTAAAAACTCTGATTCCAAAAGTAATCGTTCTTTCAGGATATTAATGGCCAAAGAAGCGTCTTCACACCTCATTTATGTACGTTTTAGTTGTGATTCATATTATGTTCACTATGATTCAATTCATCATCACTCAGAAGTGACCTAATTACTTTGTTTAGGGCTTATTTAGAGCTTATTTAGAGCTTATTACCGCAATTTTATACTTCTTCATTTTTTTAACCATACTGGACTGACTAATTTTGAGAATTGTCGCCGCCTTTCGCGTACTTCCCGTGGTACGATAGGCATCAGCAATTAGGCGGCGTTCCTCACTTTCCACACAAGCTTGTAAAGACGTAATATCTTTGGCTGATGACTTCAATGACCAGAGGCAAGTCTCCACTAAAGCATCAATACCTATACAATCTTCACGACAGGTAACAACTATGCGTTCAATGGTGTTTTCTAATTCCCGAATATTACCTGGCCAATTATGCTCTAGAAATGCATCCATTACATCAGGGTGAATCCATTTTTGATATCCATACTTACTATTAATAGTCCCTAAGAACTCCGCGACAAGGGAAAGGATATCTGCCTTGCGATTTCTCAAAGGTGGAATAAGTATTGGAACTACATTTAATCTGTAATATAGGTCCTCACGAAACTTTTTTTCCTTGACCATGATGTCCAATTCCCTGTTCGTTGCCGCGACAATTCTTACGTCTAATATAATAGGCTTATTGCCACCTATTCTGGTTATTACTTTGTCCTGAATTGCACGAAGAACCTTGACCTGTAAATCGAGAGGTAATTCTCCAACTTCATCAAGGAATATCGTTCCACCTTGAGCTAGCTCAAATAGACCCGATTTCCCTTCCTTTCCCGCCCCAGTAAAGGCACCTGATTCATAACCAAAAAACTCTGATTCGAGGAGATTCGGCGGAATAGCCCCACAATTAATTTTTATAAAGGGCTGCTTAGCTCGTTTACTGGCACGATGGATTAATTGAGCAATAAGTTCCTTACCTACACCAGTCTCCCCGAGAATCAGAACATTCGAATCCACGTTGGCAACATGATAAGCCATTTCCAGTTTCTTTTGCATCTCTGGATCTTTGGTTATGATTCTCTTAAAAGACTGTTGTGTACGCAAATGCTCAAGTTCACGGAAATACTTGTCCCTCATTTGTTCACTTTCAGCTAATTTTCCCTTTAACTCATTTAATTGTGAAACATCTCGAATCGCGGTTACCACATAGGAAACATTTCCACTGACATCAAGGACCGGATTACCACTCAGCAATAGATTCTTACCGTTTCTGACATCCATCACGTTCACCTGGGATCGGCGTTCCAAGACCATTTCTGTGACCGATTTGTTAATATAGCCTTGCTTTAACAAATCACCAACGTGTTTACCTACAAATTCCTTCGCGATAATTCCCGTCATCTGTTGATATGCGTTATTAGCCCGAACAATTATCCCTTGCGCATCTGCCACGACAATTCCATCATCTAAACACTCTATCACAGCATCTAACCGTTGATTAAGCTCCTTAAACGTATCCAATTGGTGAGAAAGTTCCTCGAATTCGGAAATATCTTGAAAGATAGCAACCGCACCAATGATCTTACTTCCTCGCCAGATCGGACCTCGGTTAGCAATAATAGCTCGGTCATTAATATCCAAACGTTGGTTGTGTTCTTCTGTCCCGTTCTCCATAACCCTGATCAGTTGTGTGTTGGATATCACTTGGTCTATCTGTGCTCCTAATGCTTGAGCTTGGGGAATATTAAGGACTATGGAGGCAGCTCTATTAAATATAATAACCTCTCTGTTTCTATTGATTGCGATGATGCCATTATGTACAGATTCAAAAATCTCTTGCCAATCCCAAACTTTCATTTCGAGATTCGTCATCCTCACCCTTTCCTAAACAACTAAATTCTATTTTAGTATCACGCTCCCCTTCCTTATTTTTTCCAAACCCTGCATTGATTTAATTTTACGTTATGACTTCTCTCTTAGTATTCCACATATTCCCTGAATTTCCTCTTAGAATATTAAGATTAATTTGCATTCTCTACAAAGAAAAGGGACCGCCTCTTTCTAAAAATTATATTTCTATTTTGAGACAGCCCCTTTCAGTAATAACATGAGCTGAACGTCTTAACAAAGCAGATAAGCAAACTCCGACCCATCAACCCCTCAAGCATCAAGAGAGTTGCTGTGTCACCCTGCGTCTCTGACCACCACATTTACCAGCTTACCCGGCACCGTAATCACCTTAACAATAACCTTACCTTCGATCCATTCACTAATTGCAGGCTGAGCAAGCACTATTTTTTCCAGCTCTGCCTTTGTAATATCAGCGGCCACAATAATCCGGTCTCTTACTTTCCCATTCACTTGAAGAACCACAGTCACTTCATCTTGTACTAGAGCCACTTCATCCACTTCTGGCCAGGGCTGTTTATGAATACTCTCCGTATGCCCAATTTCCCTCCAAAGCTCTTCCGTGATATGCGGAGCAAAAGGCGCTAGGAGTAACAGAATCGCTTCCACCGCTTCCCTGCCCACTGCAGCATCCGCTGTAGGCTGTTCCTTATAGATGTACAAAGCGTTGACCCATTCCATAATGGTACTGATGGCCGTGTTGAAATTATAACGTGTTCCGATATCAATCGTCACCCTCTGAATCCCCAAGTGAGTTTGACGACGCATTTCTTGTCCGAGGGCATCCAGGCTCCCCCAGTGCTCCGCTAGGTCAGCAGACGAGGATCGATGATTTAGAGTTTCCTTAATAACAGGCTCATATTGAGCGACCAGTCGCCAAACGCGGTTCAAGAAACGATAACACCCTTCAACCCCTTGATCACTCCACTCCAAGTCTCTCTCTGGTGGGGCAGCAAACAAGATAAATAGCCGTGCCGTGTCTGCTCCATAATTTCCAATAATTGCCTCAGGGCTTACGATATTCCCTTTAGATTTGGACATTTTGGAGCCGTCCAGGCAAACCATTCCCTGGGTAAGCAAGTTTTGGAACGGTTCATCCGCTTTCACGTAGCCCAAATCCCGCAAAGCCTTGGTAAAGAAGCGTGCATAGAGAAGATGTAGAATGGCATGTTCCACCCCACCCACGTACTGATCCACGTTCATCCACTGATCCACTGCAGCTTTGGCGAAAGGGACTTCCGTATTGCGAGGATCAGTATAACGCAGATAATACCATGAAGAACAAACAAACGTATCCATCGTATCCGTCTCACGCCGAGCAACTCCTCCGCACTGAGGGCACGTTGTTTCTGTGAACAACGCTGAGGAGGCTAAAGGATTTTCCCCAGCTTTAAAGACAACATCAGGCGGCAGCAAAACGGGTAGCTGATCTTCCGGCACTGGTAATGTTCCGCAGGCTTCACAGTAAATAATCGGAATAGGTGTACCCCAATAACGTTGACGAGAAATAAGCCAGTCTCGCAAACGGAAGTTAACTTTCCGTTGACCCAGACCCCGGCGCTCCGCTTCCTCGGCAACCTGTTTCAAGCCTTCATTACTATCCAGACCATCAAAGGACTCAGAATTAACCATAACCCCTTCCCCTGTGTAAGCGCGTTCGAGCGGTTGATCTTTAGCGTCCGGCGCACTCCCCGCAGGAACAATAACAGAACGAATCTTTAGGCTATACTTCGTAGCAAATTCGAAGTCCCGTTCATCGTGAGCTGGCACGCCCATGACCGCGCCCGTCCCGTATTCGAGCAAAACGTAGTTGGCAATCCAGATCGGTACTTTCTCCCCACTCAGCGGATTAAGACAATACGCCCCGATAAACAGCCCTTCCTTTTCAGCGTCCGTAGACGTCCGGGAGATTTCATTGAGGCCGTGCATTTTATTAATAAAAGCCAACACATCCGCTTCATACTCCGTCCCGCTCACCAGTTCTAGGACTAAGGGATGCTCTGGAGCTAAGACCAAATAGCTCACCCCGAAAAGGGTGTCTACGCGGGTGGTATACACAGAGATCTTCTCCGGACGCTCCACCAAGGGAAAACTGACTTCTGCCCCTTCAGAACGACCGATCCAGTTGCGCTGCATGGCTTTCACCTTATCTGGCCAGCCCGGCAACTTATCCAAATCTTCAAGCAGAACATCCGCATAATCGGTGATTTTGAAAAACCACTGTTCTAGGTTTTTCTTCGTGACGATTGCTTCACACCGTTCACAGGCTCCATCCACAACCTGCTCATTGGCAAGTACCGTGCTACAAGACGGGCACCAGTTCACGGCAGCTTTTTTCTTATACACTAAGCCATGTTTGTAGAACTCTATAAAAATCCACTGCGTCCATTTATAGTAGCCAGGGTGGCAAGTAGCCATCTCCCGGTCCCAATCATAGGAAATCCCCATATCTTGAAGCTGGCGACGCATATTAGCAATGTTTTTCCAGGTCCAGTCCGCCGGAGGGGTTTGGTTTTTAATCGCAGCATTTTCTGCTGGCAAGCCAAAGGAATCCCAACCAATTGGGTGCAGGACATTAAACCCTTGCATCCGCTTATAGCGAGCTATAACGTCCACTATAGAGTAGTTACGCACATGCCCCATGTGCAAATCTCCCGAAGGATAAGGAAACATAGCCAAGGCATAATACTTTGGCTTTGAGGATATCTCCTCTGTCTTATAGGCTTTGTTCTCCAGCCAGTGTTCTTGCCACTTCGGTTCAATCTGCGAAAATAAATACTTCTCTTCCATAAAGCCTGCCCCCTTAAATTAAGTGAAAAGAGTAAAAATATGAGTGAAAAAAGCAAAAAGCTCCCGTCCCTATAGGGACGAGAGACCTGCTCCCGTGGTACCACCCAATTTTATAAGTGCTCAAACGATGTTAACGGCTCGCGCCGGTGTTCATTGTAACCTGAACACAGCTCCAGGGCGAGTTCCTAAAGTTCCCTACAACGGCTTGCACCTTAGCACCTTATGCCTACGCCATCTCTCTAAATGAGGGTCCCTTAGTACTACTCCCTATCGTGGCTTTACTTTTTAGCTTTACATTTTAACTCCTACTCTATACTTGGCTAGGATCAAAAGAGACAACTCCTGCGTCTTTCCAAAGGCGTTCCAGTTGATAAAATTCACGCTGCTCAGGGGTCATCACATGAACGACTAAATCGCCGCCACAATCCATCAAAACCCATTTAGCAGTCGGCATGCCTTCCAGATGCAAAACCGGGACTCCTATTTCTGGCAACTTTTCTTCCAAATGGTTGGTTATAGCTTTAACCTGAGTTGTCGTATTCCCCGTCACAATCAAGCAATAATCTGTAACCATAGATATAGCCTTTAAATTGAGTAAGGAAATATCTCCACCTTTTTTGTCTTCAACAATATCAACGATCTGTTTAAGCTTTTTTTGATCAAGTTCCAATAGTTTGCCTCCTTTGCAAATCTTCATAAGTTAATTGAGTTAAAGGATGAATCGGCTTGTTTCTTTGTTTTAAGTCTATTAAAGTGCGCTCAACACAGTCTAACGTACCCTTTTCTAAATCATCATACAAGGATTGGCGCAAAATGTCCACTTTTGGGAAATCACGGCTAGGTTCGGTCAAATCTGCACTGTAGATAAGCATCTCCAAAGGAGACATTCCTGGCCTTCCTAACGTATGACTTGCAACAGCTGCCAGGACTTCAGCATCGTCTACCTTATAATAATGTTCCAGCCAATAAGCCGCAAGAGGCCCATGGAGCACAGCTGGATACAGTTCATCTTCAGGATAGTGCAACAAATTCCACCGCCGGGCCAAACTCAACTGATCCTTAAGCGGAATCTCTTTTGCCAAATCGTGGGCTAATCCTGTACAACGAGCTTTGAGCGGATCCAAGCCATGGTGTCTTGCCATCTCTTCAGCACAATCCGCAACACCTAAAGTATGTTTAAAGCGTTCTTCAGAAAGAACGCGAGCTGCTAAATTCAGCACCTCTTCAACCCGTAATTCCACTATTCTCTCGCTCCCCTTATATCTCTAACCTTCACTTTCTTATTATATTCGTAACCCTCTTCGATTGCAAAAGCACAGTGGATAAATGCCGGTACGTCTAAGGGAGACCCCAAACGCATGCCAAAGGGTCTCCCTTACAGTCCGAGGGTTCAGGATATTACATTTGTTTCGGTTTGGCCTCATTGACCGTTAACGGTCGTCCACCAAAATCCATGCCATTTAACTCTTCAGTCATACGAGCCGCATCCGTTTCTCCGACTTCGATAAAACCAAACCCCCGAGAGCGTCCGGTTTCACGATCCGTAATAATTCGACTACTTTCAACTTGTCCATAGGGAGCAAAGAATTCATTGAGTTCTTCTGCTGTAGTATTCCAGGGAAGATTCCCGACATAAAGTGTTGTTGACATGTTTATAGTCACCTCTTTGAATTGATTCATTGATCGTTTTTAGTATGATCCAATCCAAGTATAGTATGCGAATTATTGATCCATGTAATTATTTATAAAGCCCATGTTGTTGGATAAACTGACGAACAGGTTCAGGCAAAAGGTAACGAATGGGCTCCCCACGCTTAACTCTCGCGCGAATATCTGTTGAGGAAATCGCTAAAGCTGGTACTTCTAAGTAATGAATTCTCCCCTGAGTTTCAGGGTGCTCTTGTTGAACTTGAAGGAGAAAATCCCTCGCATCAAACCCTGGTCGTGCCGCTCCAATAAATTCAGTCATCATTAGAATTTCTTCCGCCTCACGCCAGGAAAAAATCTCACGTAAAACATCTGATCCCGTGATGAAATAAAGTTTATGACCCGGCCAAATGCCGCGCAAAGCACGCAACGTATCCACTGTAAAGGATGACCCTTTTCTCTCAAGTTCGAGGGCAGAAATATCGAACGCTGGATTATCTTGAATAGCGCGTTCAATCATCTCGAAACGCAATTTCGCGGCTGAGATGTCACCTCTATCTTTATGTGGTGGTGTCCCAGACGGAATAAATAGCACTTTACTGAGCTTAAACTTACTGCAGGCCATTTCTGCAGCAACCAAATGTCCATAATGAATCGGGTCAAAGGTTCCGCCCATTATCCCTAACCTATCCACATTTTCACTCCCTCCGTCAATATAAGCATAACTTATTTGCGAGTTGGGTGCAAAAAAATAAAATATACAGTTGTTAAGGCTAGGTCCTCTATGTAAAGAGAAGAGAGACGCCGCACAAATGCAGCTCCTCTCTTCTCTTTAAATAAGCTTTGTGATCCTGGCAGCAAGCCTTACCAATTTTCCGGGTCAGCCGCTAAGTTAAGAATAGCTTGAGCGTAAACTTTGGTCGTTACAAGAAGGTTCTCGATGGAGATGTATTCATCAGGACAATGAATCACTTCTGGCTCACCTGGGAAAACAGGTCCAAAGGCGACCCCTTGCGGAAGCGTTTTGGCATACGTACCCCCACCAATAGCAAAGGCAAAGGGTTCAAGGCCCGTAACCTCTGTATACGCTTTGAGCAACGATTGAACTAAGGCACTGTCTTTAGGGACATGATGAGGCTCCTGATGGGTTAAAATCTTGATGCTAATTTTTTCGCTCTGGGCAATCTTTTCGATTGGAAGAAAAACATCATCTCTCTTGAACGTAACTGGGTAGCGGATATCGATGACGAAGCGAACTTTTTCGGAGGTTAATTCCAAAATGCCTAGATTGAGCGAAAGTTTACCAGAGGGTTCATCACTTAAAGCGATTCCAAAACCTTCTCCACAAAAACCAGTGCCAGGGCGCGTCAAAATAAAATCAAGCATATGTTGTTCTTCTGAGTCTAGAGGTAACGTCTGAAGGAAACGCAAGGCATAGAGAATCGCATTCTTACCATTTTGCGGGAGACTCCCATGAGCTCCGACTCCTTTAAAGGTAAGCTTCGCTCCTTGTTCAGTTCCTTGACTGCTCAGCTCGCCGCTTACGCCGTCTGGGAAAGAGAAGTCTTGTAATTGCTTTGATATGATGTCTTCTGCGATCCCCTTGACGATAACTTCACAAAGATCAGGAACTATGTTCGGGCGCTCTCCGCCTTTGACACTGACAAGATGGGGAAAAGTTGTCCTATGGGATTTACTCAATTCGAGATGCAGAATCCCCTTTTCCGCATGGATCACTGGAAACTCAGCGTCTGGCGCAAATCCGATCTGGGGCACTTCTTCCTTTTTCAGATAATAATCCATATCAGCCCAACCAGACTCTTCATCAGTCCCTAAGATCAAGCGAACTCTCATGTTTAAGGGAATCTTGGCATCTTTTATCGCTTTCATAGCGAATAGAGCCGTTATGGTCGGGCCTTTGTCATCTAAGGCGCCCCGGCCATAGAGTTTTCCATTCTTAATCGTCCCACTATAGGGAGGATCTGACCAGCCATCCCCTTCTGGTACGACATCGAGATGACCTAAGATCCCCAAGAAATCCCCCGTTCCCATTTCAATATGACCAGCATACCCTTCGACATTTTTAACGGCAAAGCCGAATTTTTCACCTAAGGCCAAGGTCCACTCTAAGGCATCTTGAATTCCAGGACCAAAAGGGGCCCCCGGAGCCGCATGTTCAACATCCTTGACACTCTTAATCTGAATACACCCTTGGATGGCAGCAATTAAGTCCTCTTTCATCAAGTCAATTTGTTGGTCAAGACGCATCTTTCATACCTCCATGAGTTTATTACGAAAGTCCTTTTCCTTTAATCAATTCCGAGACTCCCACTTCTCTAAGGCTTCTATAAGTGGGTAACGTCTTATACGATTTTAGTTGTCCACTCCTCTAAATTCCATACATGAGTGACCCAATCTTCATAGAATTCAGGTTCGTGAGACACGACAATCACAGTTCCTCTATAGCTTTTGATGGCTCTCTTCAGCTCTTCCTTAGCATCCACGTCCAAATGATTGGTCGGCTCATCAAGCACTAACCAATTCACATCCTTCAGCATGAGCTTGCAGAGTCGTACTTTGGCGTTTTCCCCGCCGCTTAAAACCATCATTTTACTCGAGATGTGCTCCTTGGTCAAGCCACACCTTGCTAAGGCTCCGCGCACTTCAGAATTCGAGAGACCGGGAAACTCGCCCCAGACTTCATCTAACGCGGTATTATAATTTTTGCGACCTGATTCTTGCTCAAAATAACCCGGGAAGAGAAAATCTCCGAGTTCTACTTCGCCCGATACAGGCGGAAGATATCCTAGCAAGGTCTTTAACAGGGTGGATTTACCCAACCCGTTGACTCCTCGGATGGCCACCTTCTGTCCTCGCTCTAAGGTCAAATTTAAAGGCCGTGTTAAGGGCTCATCATAGCCCAGGACGATATCCCTAGCCTCAAAAATCATCTTGCTCGGCGTCCGCGCTTCTCTGAATTTAAACGTCGGTTGAATTTTTTCCCTAGGTTTATCCAGTATATCCATTTTTTCTAACTGCTTCTGTCGGCTCTTGGCCCGCCCAGTCGTTGAGAACCGAGCCTTGTTCTTCGCGATAAATTCTTCCATCCGGTCAACTTCTTTTTGTTGCTTATCATAGGCTTTAATTTCCAGCACCTTCTGATTTTCAAAGAGTGCCCTAAATTCTTCATAGTTTCCAGTATAACGAGTCAAGCCCGCATTCTCCACATGATAAATTAGATTCACCACGGAATTCAGGAAGGATACATCATGGGAAACCAGAATAAACGCATTTTCATACTGATTTAAGTAGCGCGTCAACCACGCAATATGCTCCACATCCAAAAAGTTCGTTGGCTCATCCAAGATTAAAATACTGGGATTTTGGAGCAAAAGTTTCGTGAGTAGCACCTTAGTTCGTTGGCCCCCGCTTAAATCCTCGACATCTTTGTCTAGCCCTATCTCTCCAAGTCCCAGTCCGTTCGCAATTTCTTCCACTTTCGCATCGATCATGTAAAATCCATTGTGTTCCAGAATGCTTTGGATCTCTCCCACGTCTTCCAACAGCTTATTCATTTCTCTTTCCGAAACGCTACCCATTTGATCATAGATCCGTAGCGTCTCCGCTTCCAGATCAAACATCCTTTGAAACGCCTCCTTGAGAACGTCCCGGATCGTTTTCCCTCGGGTCAAAACTGTGTGTTGATCTAAATATCCCACCGTCACACGGTTTGACCATTCGACTTTTCCTTTGTCGGGGATGAGCTTTCCTGTAATAATATCCAGAAAGGTTGATTTCCCCTCCCCGTTCGCCCCCACTAAGCCAACGTGCTCCCCTTTTAATAAGCGAAAGCTAACATCCTCTAAAATCCTCCGCCCACCAAAACCTTGGCTAACACTTTCTACATTTAAAATACTCATATGACGTTATTTCTCCCCTTAAAATATCAAAGTTTCTAAGCTAAGTCGATTAAATCTACTTATCAAACATGCCGCCGACTTTGCGTCGTTTGATGCCCTTTCTTCTCTCTCCGATTTTTTGGGTGGCTTTGGTCGGTCCTCCTTGTTGGGAACTCTTCATTTTTTTCTCTTCGACTACTCGTTTCATAGCCTCAAGCGTCTTGTCATCCATCGAAATTCATCCTCCTTTAGCGAGGCGCAAGGTTCGAAGCGCAAGGTCCGTGCCTCGCGCATCGTGTATCGTGCCTCGCTTATTTGTTTTGAGCTATCTTTTCCGCCAGTTCATTTAAATGCGTCCAACGGTCCAGCATCTCATCTAGTTTTCCCTCGAGAGCTTTTTGAATTTCAACCAGCTCCGTTAGTTTTCCGAAATCACTACCCATATCATTCATAAGTTGATTGTTTTTCTGAAGTTCCTCTTCCACCTGAGCAATTTGAGCGTCAATTTGCTCATAGTCTTGCTGCTCTTTAAAGGTCATTTTCAGCGGACGTTCTTTCCTCCGCTCCGGAAGCTCATCCGTTCCCGATGCTGCGGATGGTGCGTTCGTCGCCCGCAACGATTTTGCCAAAGAGGCGAAACTCACGGCCTGCTCTGCCGCTTGTTTTTCCGCATACACCTGTTCCAGATAGTCTGAGTAATTTCCCTCGTACGGCCTAATTTCGCCCTCCCCTTCGAAGGAGAATATCTTCGTCGTAATTCTATCGAGAAAATACCGGTCATGAGAAACCGCAATAACTGCACCCGGAAATTCATCCAGATAGCCTTCTAAAATAGTCAAGGTTTGAATGTCCAAATCATTGGTCGGCTCATCGAGCAAGAGGACATTAGGAGCCGCCATCAAGATCCGCAACAGATAAAGTCTTCGTTTTTCCCCGCCCGAGAGTTTACCAATTTGTGTCCATTGAGCCGATGCAGGAAATAAGAAGCGTTCCAGCATTTGGGACGCGGTTATAGAGCCGCCATCCGCTGTGGGAATCACTTCAGCCACCGCTTTAATCTCATCAATCACCCTGATGTCCGGATCCAAATACGTGTTTTCTTGCGCAAAATACCCCAAGTTCACCGTGGTGCCCATCTCAATGCTCCCGCTATCCGGGGGCATTAAACCAGCAATCAAGTTTAGTAAGGTTGACTTGCCACTCCCATTGGGCCCGATAATCCCGATCCGATCATTGCGGAGTAAAATGTAACTGAAATCTCCGATCAAAATCCCTCGCTCAGGAAACCCTTTTTGCACATGCTGGCATTCCAGAATCTTCTTTCCTAAGCGGGTCGCCCCAGCGGGCATCTCAATCTGGTCGAGGTATTCCGTCGGTTTATCGGCCTGAACCTTTTCAAAACGATCAATCCTCGCCTTTTGCTTGGTCGTACGGGCTTTGGCCCCCTTACGCATCCAGGCAAGTTCATTGCGAAAGAGATTTTGGCGTTTTCTCTCAGTCGCCTCGACTTGCTCTTCCCGCTCCACTTTCAGTTCCAAGAACCGGCTATAATTTCCGGGGTAAGGATAAAGTTTCCCCTGATCTAACTCAAATACTCGCCCAACGACCCGATCCAGAAAATACCGATCGTGCGTAATCATGACTAAAGCACCTTTACGTTTATTCAAATACTGTTCTAGCCAATCCACGGTATCATTATCAATGTGGTTCGTCGGTTCATCCAGCGTCAGTATATCAGTAGGATTGATGAGCGCACTCGCCAAAGCCACTCGTTTTCTCTGCCCACCTGACAGAGTTCCGATGAGAGTATCGAATTTAGAAATTCCCAGCTTAGTCAGGATCGCTTTAGCCTCGTTTTCGAGTTGCCAAGCCTCCAGTTCATCCATCCGTTGCCCTAGTGCGATCAAAGCTTGTTGCAGTAGCGGTTCCTCCGGGGCAGCATTAAGCTTCTCAGTCGCCTCTTCATACTCCCTGAGCACCTTCATCACCGGGGAATTTCCCTTAAAGACCTGCTGTAAGACTGTAACCTCATCTTCAAACTCCGGATTTTGAGGAAGATACTCGAGGCGCACATTATTCCCCATCGTTACCTTGCCCTGATCCGGCCATTCCACACCCGCTATAATTTTAAGCAACGTGGACTTGCCAGTCCCGTTAACCCCAATGATCCCTATTTTCTCTCCCTCATCAATCCCGAACGAAATATCATTAAAAAGTACTTTTTCGCCGTAACTTTTCGTCAGATTCTCAGCTGTTAAGATGTTCATGTTATCCCTCTTCCCCTTACTAAAAAGCTGTAGAACATCTAATGATATCATATTTTGGCAAACGGCGCACTCAATAAGGAGTTAAGTGCACGTTTTATCCATAAAAAAATCCCCTCACTAGGAGGGGTATATAAAAAAGGAGGATCTTAAAGAAAAAGCCTTTATGCAAGCCACTAAACTAAAACTAGCGGGTGGTTATCTAATGTATTGCCCATAAACTATAGTTATTGCAGTTCCTTGAACGTTTCTTCCCGGCAACTAATTTAATCGAGCTCTTCTTCTCCGAGATGTGCCCCATAATTGAATACAAGATACAGAGCCACAAAGAGCAGATAAGGAATTATAAACTTCATGCTAACCACTCGCTTCCTTAATTCAATGGTTAGTATACTGCTTTTTATCTTTTTCCAAAATGACCCAATGGCGCATTTTGATAGGACCTTAGTCCTGCTCCATATCTGAAAGTATCCTCTATGAACTCCCAAACCTAATTTGCATTATTCCCCGCAACATTAAGCACATCCCAGGCCCTAGAAAAAGGAGGCGAATAGCACAAATCCAGCATCCCTAATTCTTGGGTGGTAGTTTTTTTGAAAATGGCAGCCGCCAGAACATCAACTCGCAAAACTGCACCTTTTTTTCCAATAACCTGTCCACCGAGGATGACCTGAGTTTCTGCCTCATAAATAAGTTTTACCGCGATATCCGCTTGACCCGGGTAATAGCCCGTTTGATTTTTATCCGTAATAAAGACTGTTTTGAAATTCAGGCTCATTTTCTTCGCTTCATTTTCGGACAGTCCTGTCTTTCCTGCTTCGAGATCCATTACTTTAACTGCCGCAGACCCTAAGGTGCCTTGGAACGCAGTATGCTGACCCGCTAAATTTTCTCCCACAATCCTCCCTAGTTTGTTCGCCGTAGTCGCGAGCGGAATATAGACATTTTCTTCTCTAATCAGATGATAGACTGTCGCACAGTCTCCAGCTGCATAAACATCTTTTAGATTAGTTTATCCATACGCGTCGATGACAATGGCACCATTTCGCAACAAAGCTATCCCTGTATCTTTTAAAAAGGTTGTGGACGGTCTAATACCCGTGGCTAGGATCACAATATCCGCTTTGTAGGTGCCCTTGTCAGTCACAACATCTGTTACCGTAGTTTCCCCTTGAAACGCAAGGACCTTTTCTACAAGATGCAAATGCACTCCTTGATCAATCAGTTCTTTTTCCATAATATCTGTGATTTCTTGATCAAAAGCTTCCGGTAGAATCCTCGCATCAAGCTGGATGAGACGAACGTTTTTCCCCAGCTTGATCATAGCTTCGACCAGCTCAATCCCTATGAAACCCGCCCCGATTATGACAACTTCTTTATTTTTTTGAAGCAAGGCTGCTTGTTTCAAATCAATTCCGTCATAAATTGACTTCAAGGTAAAAACGTTCTTCAATCCTACATTTTGAATAGGAGGAATAATCGGGGTTGCCCCAGTGGCGATCAAGAGTTTATCATAGCTGTCTACACTCTCTTCCCTCGTAGTCAAATTTTTCAGTGTGAGAAGTTTACGAGGGACATCCACTCCAACTGCTTCGAGTAAGAGATTGATTTCAATTCCACTTTCTCTTGATTTCTCAGCGGTTCGAGCCATCATATTGCTCGGATCATCGAAGAAATCTCCCACAAAATACGGAAGTCCGCAGGCACCAAAAGAAACAATATCGGTTTTTTCATACACAACGACCTGAGCATCTTTCGCCACTCTTTTTGCTTTTGCCGCAGCACTCATGCCCGCTGCATCTCCACCAATAATCACAATCTTCATAACTATTCTCCTTTTTAAGCGTTTTGTTCTGAAACTAACCCTGAATGCAAGTCACGGCTTTAATCCTCTTTCATACGCATGTGTCAAAATGACCGTCCCCCTAGTTCTCCCGTCAAACCGCTTTTTAGCAAGCGCAGCAGCAAAGGCAATCGCCATGGGTTCAGTACATCCTAAGGTGACCACCAGTTCTTTTTCTAAACGCTCTAAAAATTTCTCATAATCCATGTTTTTCCCCCCCGTTTTCGGCTGAAGTAATCATTTTAGAACTTATATACAATCGACTATCTAATTATTTTGCAGTGAGTGAATTCTCTAAAATAATAGTATTAATATAAATTCTCATTGACTGAATTATCATACCATTTCATGAGCAAAACGTCACCCATTCAAAGCCAACCAACGCTAGTAAGATTATTACCAGCTCTGTTTAAGACCTTGAGTACAAAGTGGGTTCTTTCAGTACTCATATTGACGGAAACGAAGAACAAGTATGGACTGGAATCAGGAAAGCTTTCACCGAAGCCCAAAACGCCGGCGAAGTAAGCATGGTCGTCACTATTTCACAGGTACAAGCTCCCTCCAAAGGAATCTCCTCGAATTGCCGTGCGCCACATTTTAGACAGACAAAATGTTTGGGGTGGTGAAGTTCACCACAGCTCGTGCATTGATAGGCCACCATTTGCTCACTCATGGTTTACTCCACCTCCTGCGTTATCCTTAGTCAAGATTACAGCCACGACATTATTACCAAATCCACCAAAATTGACGGCTAAACCAGCTTTTGCCCCCTCAACTTGACGACCATTGGCTTCGCCACGCAATTGCCGTACAATTTCTATGATCTGAGAAACCCCTGTTGCCCCAAGGGGGTGCCCTTTAGCCTTCAAGCCGCCTGAGGTGTTAATAGGAATTTTTCCCCCTACCTTGGTCTCCCCGCGACGAACTACTAAGTGACCTTCCCCGCGCGGAAAAAATCATATATAACCCCAGCAAATACGGCAGATCCTCGCCGGTCAAGATGGCTTTAACACCAGGTAGTGCTTTGGCCTCAGCAAGCTCAATCGACACAATCTCAGCCCGCGCGTAAGGGGAATGCAGGACTTTTGCATAAAGCATACCTGGCATTTCCATATCAAAAACATATCTAGCCTGACCCGTGACTTTTTCACGAGCTTCACGTCTCAGGGAGGGTTTTCCAATACTCTGCAAGCATTCTTCTGGCATTATTGGCCCCCCTCCCTCTCCAGCTTGGCGGTCGAGGCGATGGCCTCAAGAATAGGAATATATCCCGTGCAGCGACATAAGTTACTGGCAATCGCTTCTTTAATCTCAGTCTCAGTAGGGTCTAACGTTCGATCAAGTAAAGCTCGCGCTGACATCAACATCCCTGGCGTACAAAAGCCACATTGCAGAGCATCATGTTTGATGAATTCCCGTTGCAGTAGGGATAACTCTCCCCCTCGACTTAACCCCTCTACCGTAGTGATCTCGGCGTTTTCAGCCTCGACAGCCAGTATCAGACAAGAGTTAACAGCCCTTCCATTCATAATAATGGTGCACGCCCCACATTCTCCTTCTCCGCACCCTTCCTTCGTACCAAAAAGTTTTAATTCGTGGCGCAGGAACCCCAAAAGCGTGCTCGCTGGATCGATCTGTCCATAAACTTCTTCCCCATTGACTCGGCAATTAAGCGAAACCTTCATCTTAAGTTCCCTCCGTAAGCGTCAGTAAAGTGATCGCCCTCTTCAGCAAAACTCCCGCGATGTGGAGACGATACTCGGCAGAGGCTCGTACATCCGAAATTGGATGGATGAATTTCTTAACCGCTTCTCCCGCGATCACCGCAATATCTGGTGAATCCGGTTGAGCATTCAGAATATCTTCCAACTCCCAGAGGCGAACAGGCGTCGGAGCAACAGCAGACATTCCCACTAAAAACGTTTTATGGCCAGTCAAACGAACAGCTACGCCAACAAGTCCCAAATCATGCCCCTTGATCCTAGCTTGTTTCAAATAGATACTTTTCTCTCCCGGGCTTGGATCAGGTAAGCTGATGCTGATGACAAGTTCGTTGTCTGCCACCCTCGTCGTTTTTACCCCTGTGAAAAACTCTGTCAGCGGTATGGTTCGACTACCAGTTTGGGCAGCAATATGCACCTTCGCTTCATGGATTAATAACGGTGCCGCGAGATCCGCACCCGGAGAAGCATTGCAAATATTTCCGACTAACGTAGCCCGATTACGCACTTGGTAGGACCCCAAAGTATGCGCAGCTTGCCCTAAGGCCTGGTATTTTTCTTGGATAATCTCAGAATTTGCAACTTGATTCACGGACACGGAAGCGCCCACAAAGAGCCCCACCCCTAAGGTGAAATCTAATCGTTTAGTTTCTTCAATCCCCTTAATATCGATTAAATAATCCGGCCCCTCCGAGCTCCGTCGTAGGTCGACCAACAAGTCAGTTCCACCCGCTAAGACCCTAGTTCGACTTCCCTTCCGCTCCAAATAAGTAAAAGCTTCTTCTACCGTTCGGGGTTTAACATACTCAAATTCACTTAACACGGCAGTCCTCCTTACTTTCTAAGTCCCCTATTCCCATTTCTCAGAAAGCCCATAGACTTGTATACCCTAACTTAATCAGCAAGCTTGAAACTATTATGCTTAAATCCAAATACCTTGAACTTTTTTGCAAGTACACTACATCGCTAAAAGATGCACAAAAAGAAACCAAGGCCGGTAACGTTTGTTTCGGCCTTGGTTCTTATGATATTTACACATTATAGAATTCCTTAAATCACTTGACAGAGAGGCTAAACCTCTGTTTTTCAGTATAAAACTTGTTAATTAATAAATCTAATTCTTCACTCATACTTACAACTCTTTGATCAGTAAGTTCTTTATCTGAAGCAACTTTTAGCATAAGTAATCTCAATTCCTCTATCTGCTCCTAGGTTTGTTTCATTAAATAAAACCTCATTTCAATTATTAACGGCTCACTAGCTTATCATAATCCATTACTGAATCGACATCAACCATAAATAATGTGTGTTTTTGTCGCAATATGTAAGTATTTACCAACCTTAAAAATAAAATCCCCAACAGACACATGCCTAGCATAGATCTGTTGGGGACTTTATTTGAGGCCATTACCTCAAGCAAGGGTTCACTTAATTCGTCTTAAGTTGGATGTTTCTAATTGCAACACTTCGACCTTGGCCTCAATGCGTTCCAGTGCTTGTCCAGTCTTTTGGTTATGATCTATTTGTATTTCACGAAAATCAAAGATTGCTCCAATTTTTTGGGCTACATCATTTTCCACAACTGTTATTATCTTATCGACGTTTTGAGCTATTATTTCTTGATCTGTTCGAAGTCCTCCAACTTCTATTTTAAGGTCTTTAAATTCACTTCGCATTTCGGTTTGCGTTTGATATATTTTTGCGAGAAGCTCCATAACTTTTTGATCCATCTGAACACCCCCTTTCAGTATGAGTATAACATAATTTGTAAGCTATTAACTTATATTTTGTTTGATATATTTTTAAATTTATGTAGATATTTCGTTCCATTATCTTGGTAAAAATAAAGTCCCAAATAGAACCGTGGCTCGCCATGGTTCTGTTTGGGACAGTGTAGTCCTACTCATTTAAGGCAAAACAATAACTGGCTTATTTTTTGACGGCCGAAACAGCAAGAAATTCCGCCCAATAACTTGTACCAGCTCAGCCTGAACGTGTCCAGACAGTTCACCTGCCACAGTTTTAGGTTCTTCTGAACAATTTTGTAACACTCGGCACTTGATAAGTTCCCGAGCCTCCAATGTTTCGTTCGTTTGGCTGATCACTGTCTCTGTAATTCCACCCTTACCCACTTGCAGAATCGGATCCATTTCATTTCCCATGGCTCTTAAATAACGCTTTTGCTTACCTGTTAACACTAAATTCTTCCCCCTAAACCCTTACTCCTACACCCAATCAAACTGCACCCCAGCGATCTCGACTTTATCCCCTTCTTTGATCCCCTGCGTACGGAGAGCTTCATCGATCCCCATGGCCTTCAAGATATTTTGGAAACGGTAGACACTCGCTTCCCGCTCAAAGAAGGTCATCTTCACATGTTTTTCAATTTCTTTTCCGACAACCTTAAATAGGTCCTCTTCTTTAAAGATTTCAAACCGCTTATCAGACTCTGCCTTCGTAACCAAGTGATCTACTGGCAGATTAAAAATCTCAGGAACTGGGGTATCCGGTAAAAGCTGCGCAATTCGATACATCAAGGCCTGTAACCCATCGCCAGTCGCTGCAGACACTGCGAAAATTTCGTGTTCGTCCTCCACGACGTCCTTCAAGCGCTGCAAATGCTCCTCAGCACCTGGAATATCCATTTTGTTAGCTACAATAATTACGGGTCTCAACGCAAGCTCCGGACTATAGAGTCGTAGTTCTTCCTGAATAATCCGTAAATCCTCCAAGGGATCCCGTTCTTCCGATCCCGAGATATCCAGAACGTGCAAAATCAAGCGAGTTCGCTCAGTGTGGCGTAAAAATTCATGCCCTAAACCCGCCCCCGAATGCGCACCCTCGATCAGCCCTGGAATATCAGCCATGACAAAACTCTGTCCATCCTCGAGTTCCACCACGCCCAAATTCGGAATAAGGGTGGTGAAATGATAATCAGCGATCTTCGGCTTGGAAGCGGATACTTGGGAAATAATCGTTGATTTCCCCACATTCGAGAAGCCAACCAGGCCGACGTCTGCCAAGAGCTTTAACTCCAGACGGAGCCAGTTCTCCACCCCAGGTTCTCCGTTTTCAGCTAAGGTGGGGGCTTTATTGGTATTGCTCATAAAGCGAGCATTACCTCTTCCTCCCCGCCCGCCGGCTGCCACCACGACACGCTGTCCATGCTCAGTTACATCCGCGATTGTCTCACCAGTACTGTCATCGAAAATAACCGTACCGACCGGTATGCGCAGAATAATATCTTCCCCGCTTCGACCACTACAATTTTTCGCTTGCCCATGGTCCCCCCGATTCCCCTTATAATGCCGTTGATAGCGAAAATCCACGAGGGTTCTTAAGCCCTCATCTCCCATGAAAATTATAGCCCCCCCGCGCCCGCCGTCTCCGCCACTCGGCCCGCCTTCAGGAACATATTTTTCCCGTCGAAAGGCGACAGCTCCTGCCCCGCCATCGCCACCTTTAACATAGATTTTGGCCTGATCGTAAAACTTAAACATAGTTGATTCTCCTTAACTGTTAGCTCTCCTAGATAACTGTCTGGTATTCGACGTTTATCGCTAACTTAACAAGTTTATCAAAAAACACCGTTTCCTCGTTCTCTAAAATAACCTGGCAAGCCAATCCACCCTGTTCCTCGAACAAATACACTTCAGCGGTTACATTTGATAGTAGCGAGTATTGTGCCGACACTTGCAAACATTCTTTAGTGTACCCGTATAACCCTTCCGCATATTCCACTCGCCAATGGTCCGTCCAAAATTCTTTCTTTTTCATCGTCTCAGGAAAGTCAAACGTCATAGTGATTCCTTCCTGCCGAAGACCTATAAACAAACCTAAAAGAATCGCCGCTAGTGTAGTTTCCTGAAGGAACGCTAGTTTTTGCTCTTGCTCCTGAAGTACAACCGATTCCCGCATATAGGCCAAAGCCTTCTCCTGTTGGTCGAGTTGTAAATTACCCATGATCACTTGCCAGTGATTCATGTAATCATGCCTCTGGAGAGTATACCACTGTAAAAGTTCCGACAGAAGAACGTGTTCAACTTCTGACATCGTCATCATTTTCCTCTCAAATTCCCGATTCATAAGTATCGAACTTCAGTATGTATATAATAAAAACCCCTGGGAAAACCCAGGGGTGAATCAATACAGCTTATTGGGCTACTGCCACTGGTGTTGTTGGGCGCACAGTATAAATACTAACTTGTTTGCGCATCCGGTCTTTATGCTCGAACTTAACGTAACCAGAGATCAGAGCGTATAAGGTGTCATCTTTACCCAAACCACAATTTTTAGCGGGATGAAACTTCGTTCCGCGTTGACGTACGATAATCGTACCCGCGTTGACGAATTGGCCATCGCCACGTTTTACACCGAGACGTTGAGCGTTGCTGTCACGACCGTTTCGTGAGCTACCAACCCCTTTTTTATGGGCGAAGAGTTGAAGATTAATTCTTAGCATGAAGTTCACCTCCTTCGATCAATTAATATATAGTCTTGACCATAAGTCGCCTGTAAGTTTTCGATACCTAAGGTCATCGTTTGTAAAATCCACTGAGCTTTTTCCAGCTCTTGCTCTGGTATTCCGACCAGTTGACAGGTGAGATGTCCATCTTCCTCCTGCACCACTTTGGGTACTACCGACAAGAAATATTCTAAGCCATTGCAGGCTGCCATGCTCAGGGCGGAAACCCCTGCACAGACTATGTCTTGACCAGAATCTGCATATCCAGCATGTCCGGACAACTCAAATCCACGTACTCGCCCTTGCGCATCCTCCCAAATTATGAGACGAATGCCCACTTGACGCTTACGCTTGGAGCGCTTCGACAACAACTTTTGTGTAGGGTTGTCGATGTCCTTGCTTACGTCGATAGTTCTTTTTAGCCTTGAATTTGAAGACAATTATCTTCGCCCCTTTGCCATGCTCCACAACTTTCAGCACTGCTGTAGCACCTGCTACAACGGGGGTTCCTACATTAACTACTCCGTCTTTTTCCACGAGAAGAACCTGATCAATCTTTACTAACTCTCCTACGTTAAAATCCAATTTCTCAACGCAAATCACGTCGCCTTCTTGAACGCGGAACTGTTTACCACCGGTTTCAATCACTGCGTACATTTAATTACACCTCCCATGCCCTAGACTCGCCATTGCAGGTCGGCTTTTTAAGAACTAAAAAACCCGTTAATACCTGATTCGAGCGGTTGCGGTGAGAAGTCACCACATTTAATTATTTTAGCATCTGAACGCGATATTTGTCAAGCACGAGCTAAGAATCGCACAGCTGAAGCATCGTCGAGATCATCGTGCCTAATCTCAATCATATCCAAAATTTTCTAAAATATTAAATAATGTGCAGGAATATGGTAATTAACGTTGAATATAATATCCATTAATTGTAAATTGTAAGGAGTGAGTATATATTGCCATGGAAGCAAATCAAAACCCCCACTTTTACTCTGCCAACCCGTCAGGACTTCATTATTATTGCCGCCTCGTTGATCCTTGGAATGCTTGCAATTGCCTTCTTCGTTCTGCGCTCGTAATTATACTACCCCATTTCTACCGAGCACCTCTCCTTCCCAAAACCACCGGCACTGTCCTCGCCAAAATCTCCATATCCAACCACAACGACCACCGAGCTATATCATCGGCATCCATCTCCATCCATTCCTCAAAATCCACATCATTACGCCCACTAATTTGCCATATACACGTAATTCCTGGCCTAACCGCCAACCTCTTCCGCTGCTTCGAATCGTACAAATTAACTTCGTTTATCAACGGCGGCCTCGGGCCCACTAAGCTCATATCTCCTTTGAAAACATTGAATAATTGGGGGAGTTCATCAATACTTGTTTTACGAATAAACCTTCCCAGCGCGGTCACTCTTGGATCATTGGTAATCTTAAAAACAGGACCACTCATTTCATTCAAATGAACCAATCGTTAATAAACATTCGCTCCCACTAATGGGTCGAGCCCTGAAATCCCTTGTCCCGGCACCTGATAATACTCCATCGTTCCTTTGTCGATCCCTTTAAACTCAAACCCGAGAGTTACCATTTCCGAAATTGATAGATTAGTATCGACTAAATCTTGTATCTAAGCGGCTCAAGGCCACACTCTGCAAATAATTAAACTTAGGCTTATACTTATTATTGATTTCGTCTAGCGTTATCTGTTCAGGCACAATAGTTTCATTCACCGGAGTTGGAGTTGCTTGACCTTTGTCCTGTTCTTTAACCTTTTCCGGCACAGACTCGATTATTGAATCAACTGATTTTTCGACTTTCTTTGCTTCCACATTATTAACTGCTTCTGAAGCATTAACTACTTTTGCATCTTCTAACGAACTAAAGAATTCTTCCCCAAACTGATTATTAAGTTGTTGTTGGACTTCTGGGTCAGACATAAAATAATTAGTGTATACCCAAAAGACACCCAGCGACATAAATAGGACCATAATACCCGTAATTATTAGAAGCTTCTTTTTCATAAATTCTCCTAACCTTTAACTATGAAATGTAGAATACCTATCACGATGACACTTCATTACGATTTCAGTCCAATTTGTTCTTTAATCTTAGCCAGATTTGTTACAGGAATCGTGCCACCGACTACTCCTATATTATGAGCATCCTTATCTTTTACAGGATAGGCAATCAACACACTTAGAGCTCCGTCTTTAAAAAAAGGCTTTGATATATAGAGCTCGTTCGTGGCCAGGACTTGTTTGAAATAGTCCTCTTGACTTACATCTGTAGTTTCTTGAGACTCAGCTGTGCTGATAAGATTTCCTTTTAAGTCAACGTAGAAAGCAGATTTTAGGTAAGGGTTTTGTGATATTACGTCTTGAAGTTTATCCTCAATGTCAGTAACTACCCCTTTTCCAATGGTCTCCACAACGGAATCAAGCTCTTCTGTCTTTGTTTCAACCCAATGCTTCGTCTCGATTGGTAAATCCAAATCCTCAGCTTTGAGATTTCCACTTGAAAGTTCCGCAAGATCAACATTAGTTACTTCTTTAAGGTCTGAATAACTATTATACACAAAGCCCCCAATTCCTATAAGCCCCAAGATAACAATCAAAAATATGAATTTAAATAGCTTTTTCAATCTTCTTCTTTCTCCCCTTCCCTCAATATCCTTCATTAATTATAGATTAACAATTATGTGATGTTTATACAAGGCCGATCGTACCGTAGCACCTCTCCTCGGTAGGTTCAACCCAAGGCCTCTAGGGGTTCTTTATACTTGCTTAGTTATGTCCGTTGTATTATTTGACAACGAATCGAAAAGAGCCCTTCGCTTGTTTGCGAAGGGCTCTTTTCGATGATCACTTGCAGAGTATTCTGTCGGTTTTTGCTACCTACTTTTTGGTGAACGGAATTAGAGCTGGAACTTTCTTCTGATAATCGATGTACGATAATCCAAATTGTTTGATGAGTTTTCTTTTCTCTAACTTAATTCCGATTAGAATATAAAGGGTTAAAACAAGATGAACCAGGATGTCCACCCGGGTAGAATTTAAACTCCACATGAATATTATGGTGGCTAAGTACATCGGATGACGGACCACACCCAATAATCCCTTGTAGGTTATTGTTTTAGAAGAAGTATCTTTCATTCTAGCCCCAACCCCTGTAATCTGGCGAATACCAATAAACTCTAAAGTATCATAACTTAGAAAGGCCCAAATTATCATCAGGCCTGCGGCTATGAGCAAAATGTTTTGTAGAATTGTCCAGGGTGGTACAAATTTTATAACTAGTTCATTGTCAAAGGATCTAGAATATTTCAGTAATGTAATAAATAACTTGCATTATTCTCCTCTATTAAATATATTGCTCTTACTATTTCTACAAAATTCTTCTAATTCCTCTAAAAGCAAGCATTCCACTTATGAGGATCAACCCATCCTGAGGTGTGATTTCATTACCAAGATTTTGCCGCACAACTAAGAACGTATGTTCTTAGTTGTGCATTTGCGTTATAATACCTTTAGATGACGAAAAATGGATGGTTATTTGTAGAACTAGGGCTATAAATAGAATGATTGATGTGAGAGGGTGAGGGTATGAGTGAGAAAATTAAAGTGATTTATGGAGGTAGACAAATGAGAGCTGCACGTTTGAAAGCGGGTATTGGAAGCCAAAAAGAATTAGCCGAAAGGACAGGCATTGCGCCAAATATTATTAGTGATCTGGAACGAGGTCAACGATTGATGAGCCCAAGCTGGTCCGACCGTATTTGCGAGGCAATTAATAATTATTCAATGGATTTAAGTTGAAGCTTCATTACCGAACTATTGCTAATCGGTTGACAGACATATTCAGGGTCAAGTATACTACATTTAGAACAAACGTTCTCGGGCAGGGAACAATTCGCAGGGTCTCTAACTGCCCTAGAGATCTGTGAATATCCCTACCCAAAGCAGTCGGCAGAAGCCGGCTGCTTTACTTTATCCAGAACGTTTGTTATTGACAAGAACTAGGTCGAAAGGAGGTGAAAAAGATGGCTGTTATTGCTACCGCTAAAGACACAGTGCTGGTCGTAACCTATCAAATGGGTTTAACCCCGGAAGGTTCTCCCATCCTTCGTCAGCGCAGCTTTCCAAATGTGACGTCCGTTGCCCCGGATCAAGATGTGTTTGATGTAGCCAATGCCCTTTATGGACTTCAAGACTATCCCTTAATCGGGGTACGTCGGGACAATCGAGTCGACTTAACGGTCTAGTACTAGAAAAAGGCTAATGAGCCGAGCAGAAAGGAGGGAAAACAATGGCTAGTATCAGCAAAAAAGTTCTACGTATGACCTTTAACAATGCCTTAGGGAGTGCGGTCAGCTTCACTTTACCGGAACCAAAAGCAGCTTTGACTGCAACGGAAATTGAAGTGGTTATGGATCAAATCATAGCGAGCAATATTTTTCTAACCACCGGCGGTGCGCTCGTTTCCAAGCGAGATATCAAAATCATCGATACGACAACGGATGACCTTTATGATGTACCTGTAGCGTAATCGAGATTCGCTCATGCATCGCATCCTGTTAATCAATTCCGAGACACCCACTTCTATAGAAGTGGGTGTCTCGATGTTCAGCTTTAGCTGAACGAGTTCACTGTGTGAATTCGCCCTGTAAAGCCTTTATCAGCGCTGCAGCCATTGCGAACATGACTATCATGAACGGAAATGCTGACGCAATGGCTGCAGTTTGTAGCGTGCTAAGTCCTCCAGCTACCATTAAGGCGATAGCTACAGCACCAACAATTAAACCCCAGGTAATCTTTAGCCCGGCTTTAGGGTTTAAATCTCCACCCGAAGTATACATAGCTAATACAAAGGTTGCTGAGTCAGCAGATGTGATAAAGAAGATCGCTATGATTAATATAGTCAAGATTGTTAGAAGACCCGTAAATGGTAAGTGTTGGGAACAATAACCACACCCAAAATAAACTCTCTTATCGTCCTGCCCCTCGAAATTCGCGCAATAAATGCGCCAACAAACGGGGCCCAAGCAACCCACCATGCCCAGTAGAAAATTGTCCAGCTGCCTACCCAGCCAGGGTTAGTATTAAATGCATCTGCCCAAAAACTCATTTGAACAATATTCTGAAGGTACGACCCAAGAGTCTCGGTAAAGCCATTAAGAATAAATCGAGTTGGTCCAATGATTAGTACAGCAAGCACAATTATGGCTATTAAAAGCATATTAGTATTGCTAAGGAACTTAATACCTCGTTCAAATTAAAAGCAATTGTCCATTGACAGCAGTAAGCTGATTCCCAACGTCATAGGTGTAGTTAGTTGTCGTGACTGAACCTTGGGTGACTGTCTTTTTGGTTCGATTACCTACTGCGTCATATTCATACGCAATAGTTGTCCCATCCAACAAGGTTTCCTGGGTTAATTGGTTTAATGCATCGTACTGGTACTGCTGTTCGCATCGTAGCTGAAGGTTTGGCTATCCAGCAGCGCTCCGGCAGCGTTATAGTTTTTGACCGATTGCACACGGTTGGCAGCGTCGTATTCATTGGCAGCATAAGTGCCGTTGGAATACGTAGTAGAGGTGACATTACCCCGTTCATCATAGACAAACTTGGCTTGGTTCGTCCCGTTACGGGAGAGAGCGACCATCAGGTTCATGGGGTTATAGGTATAACCTGTTGCTACCGTTGTCGTTCCCGCCGTCGCAGTTAAGACGTGAGGTTGCTGTTTAGGTCATACCCATAGTCTATGCTTTATTTATTTCTTTAGGGATAGCACTATGGATACAGTCTTATAAACTTGAAAATGCGGTACTATACTTTCCTGTACATTTATACAATCATATAAGTCTAATTGGAATGATATAATCATTACTATCAAATGCCATTAGTTCTTCCTTCATGCAAAGCACGGCCCCATTTCCGCGTTCTATATTTGCTCTATCTAGCGTTTTAAATACATGAGTTAGTTGTGATGCGGGTGATGCAGTTTTCTTAATTTCAATGGGGGATAGCTTTCCATCAGCTTCAATTATCAAATTGATCTCCTTCATATCTTTATCGCGATAATAATATATGAAGGGTGTTTTTGCTGAGTTATTGTAACTTTTAAATATTTCACTGACCACATAATTTTCTAGCACAGCCCCATTCATTGCGCCACTTTCAAGTGTTTCTGGACTACTCCATTTTGTAAGATAGGTACAAAGACCTGTGTCATAAAAATACAGCTTTGGTGTCTTAATCGCTCTTTTCAGGATATTGTTGGAGTATGGATGTAGATAAAATATGATTCCTAACGTTTCTAAAATCGCCATCCAGCTCTTTGCTGTCACTTGATTGATGTCAGCATCTCGTGCAATATCCGCATAGTTTACTATTTGACTAGTACGACATGCTACAGCAGTAAGCAACTTCAAAAACTTTAAAGATTCTATGGATCCCGATAGTTCTTTGACATCACGTTCTAAATAGGTGCTTAAGTAACTCATATAAAAAATATTGCCATCCTTGTACTTGCCACTAGCGATTGCTGGCATTCCACCCGTAAATATTCGTTTAAAGATTTCTGGAGTGTTTGCAGGTTTGATCGCTTTTTGTCTATCCCTAAGCACCTTAAAATCTGTAGTAAATGGGACATTGCTGCAAAAATTATATATTTCATTTTGAGAGAGCGATGAAAGATTAAGCACAGCAACGCGCCCAGCGAGTGATTCTTGAACCCCTTGCATTAACTTAAATATCTGCGAACCCGTCAACCAAAATTCACCGGATTGCTTATTTTTATCGGCCATTATTTTAATGTAGGTAAAAAGTTCAGTTGCGTACTGCACCTCATCAATAAAAATTGGTGTTTTATATAGTTGAAAAAACATTGCCGGGTCAGACTTTGCCAAGGCTCGAATATTTAAATCATCAAGGGATACATAGGTTCTATCTGTTCCCTCCATTAGATTTTGAAGCATCGTTGTTTTCCCAACTTGTCTAGGGCCTGTAATTAAAATTACAGGATATTGCTCTGAAAGTTCGACGACTATCTTTTCCATATCACGTTTAATATAAGTCATTTAATGGCCACCCTTCGGCTAATGTATACTATACTTATATTATAGCCGATTATATAATAAATGTAAACATTTACCTTTTTATAAGTAAATCAAGTAATTCGATTTCTGACAGTCACGCACCTAGCCAAAGTTTTAATAATATAGTACATTAAACGACCGTTTATTGTACTATATTGTTTCATGTCTTTTTAATATTGATTATATTTATATTGATTTTCAAACTCATTTAATCTCCAACTCATGCCCCATTTGGTTCCTGAATAAAGCATAAAGAGCTTTTATCCGGGACAGATCTCCGTCTCTTGAATTAATCGAAAGTAATTCCATCAATACACTTATCGTAGATAAAGTCCGTTATTTTATTTATTTTGTTTGTTTCGTAAAATTCAATCAACAAGCCAGTAAATTCTCTTTGATGCTCAATAGGAATCGTTATTATTCCGGCCCCATTAGCAATCATCACATGATTTCCCGCAAGCATACCCGTCCTTTTGTTGCCATCGAGAAACATTTGTCTACGCATACAATGAAGCATTAAGGTAATGGCTCTTTCCGTAGGGCTTTCGATCTTTGAAATATCTGCAAGTTCCTCTTTAATTATAGATTCAATAGGTATGTCGGGTTTCCATGTTGTACCACCTATCGAAACAGGAACCTTCCTTATGAACCCTGCATTGGCGATTAAACTGTCACCGCCGACGATCTGATTAATTTTACAAATGAAAGGATAGTCCGTTGGGTAATCAACGTTTTCCAAAACAAAACTCCATGAGTGTTTTAGGTTGTTAATAGCCACCGTATCTTTGACGCTCACGCCTTGAACAGTCAAGCCGTTAAAGATTGCTTCCGTATCGGGATAAGTAACCCCAATGCCTTCTAACCTTGCGCTTTTCCACATATAGTCGATAATATTTCTTTTTGCAACAAAGATATTTTGTTCTACGGTCATATTGAACTTAGCGTCCACACCAACACACCCTCTTCCCTGCTTTTTCACATCCTTAATTTCTATGTCGCAATCCTTACCTGACTAAACTTAAAGATAGTGGCTTTTAATCTTCTGTTCTTGATTCACCTCTAACGAAAGCTTGATGACTCTGCCCGTCACCTGCCGGTAAACTGCTTCAATTGCAAAGGATAACCCCAGCATAATTATTAACACCCATATTTCGCCCGGTGCTTCATTGACCCGTTGCCATATTAGAATACCCAATGCCGCTAAGCAGACAAGCATTCCTGTTAAAGCTATTGCCCTGCGAGCCTGGGTTTTCTTATAAAGCTTATAATTGGCATAATTAACCGCCGCAAATATTAGCAAAAATCCCGCACTGCCCATCGTGGAAAGACTCGTAAGGTCAAAGAAATTTGCCCCTATTAAAGTCAATCCTGACGTAATAAAAAGCCCTTCCAAGGGTTGCCGCCAAACCTTCTTCTCCAAGGCCTCCGGCAACTCGCCCTCTTTGGCAATAATGTAGCTCACCCTGGATGCTCCATACAAGGTCGCATTAATCGCTGAAGCAGTCGACAAAAGGGCTGCAATCGTGATAAGAGTATAGCCAAAACCACCTAAGAACGGCTTAGCTGCAGCGGCTAAAGCATAGTCTTGGGCAACTACTATTTGCTGAATAGGTAAATTTCCTAAGGTAACCACAGAGATAAGTACATAAAGCACGATCACAAATCCTACCGCGGTAAAATATGCTTTGGGAATTGTCTTAACTGGATTGCGCATTTCTCCCGCAGCGTTCGCTATAAGTTCAAACCCTTCATAAGCAACAAAAATAATCATACCTCCCGCTATTAGCTGGAAAGGTTGAGACCACGTAGCTGGTTGCATAGTTTGAAGATTAGCACTCCACAGACCCGCCAAGATAAACAAGACTAAAATAGTTATTTTAAAGCCTACAATCCATTCCTCTAGTTCACCAACCACCTTGGCATTTAAAAGATTTAAACCAGTTAAGAGAATAATGATTCCACTGATTAAGACGTGTTTCCATATTAATTGCGACGCTATCGGAAAAAACATAGCTCCGTAGCTGCCAAAGGCGTAGGCATACAGGGAAAGCATTATTACATAACTCACCCATAACAAGATATTAAGTCCACCCGCAGTTAGCCCAGCCCCAAAGGCCTGATTCAAAAATTCCACCGTGCCTCCCTTGCTTGGGTAGGCAACAGACAATTTTGCGTAGGAATAGGCCGTCACCAGAGCTACTAAACCTGCGATAGCGAACGCTACAGGGGTACCTCCTTTAGCAAGTTGCACCGCTAACCCCAGTACGGCAAAGATACCTCCCCCCACCATACCACCTACGCCAATTGCTACCACTGACCAGTAACCTATAGATTTTTCTCTAGTAGATGAATTACTCATTTTAGGCCTCACAATCATAGTCTTCTTTCAAAGAAAGTAAAATAAGTATTATAATATTAGTAATTACTATATAATTATAGAAATGAGAATCAGAGACTTTTTATCTCGGTCAGGTCAATAAGTCGGGAAAATCCCGCATTCCATGAAGTACTCTGTATACTACGACCTCGTCATCAATTACTTTATAGAAGACAATGTAGCTGTCGATAATCAGCATACGATATTCCTGTTTTGCCAACTCATTAGCCGGTACGATTTTACCGATGAACGGAAGCTCGGCGAGCATATCGATTTTGTCAGTAATTTTGTCGGCCATCGCTAGCGCCAACTTCGTACTGTCCCCTGCAATGTAAAAGAATATTTCTCCAATGTCCTCACGAGCAATCTGTAATATCGTAATCTTATACTTGCTCATTGTGCAGACCTCTGATATATTCTCTCACATCATCTGTAGTATAGGTTGGTACGCCGTTAAGACGTTGTTGTTCAGCTTCTAACAGCTTGGCTCTTAAGTTTAACATTGCTTCTCTGCGTTCAAACGCAACAATGCTCATTACAACCAACTCGCCCTCACCATTTTTGGTTAAATAAACAGGTTCAGCCTTTTCTTTACATATTCTTGTTATTTCAACAAGCTCTGTCCTCAGTGAAGACGTAGGTTTAATGATCATCATCTATCACTCCTGTGCAAAATTCTGACTTAATTATGTTCTTATTATATGCTAGGTTTAGCGCAATTATCAATATTTTTCGTTACTACTCAGGCATTCACAAACCCTCAACTCTGTGCTACCGTAGTAGCATAGCCACATTAAAGCTACCTCTAATCATAAAATTTGCATCACAAATATGGGGATACCTCTCGGCATCCCCTCCAAA
>Ga0209587_1000012_pt1 | contig 95181 bp, 104 predicted proteins | sample NGEPerD_2_FD_184512 | JGI IMG/M metagenome (GOLD analysis project Ga0209587, IMG submission 184512) | Arctic peat soil microbial communities from the Barrow Environmental Observatory site, Barrow, Alaska, USA - NGEE PermafrostL1-D... | ecosystem: Environmental > Terrestrial > Soil > Wetlands >...
TCATTGAATGCTTTGAGAATCCCGGTCAAGAATTGCGTGTTGGCGAGGTTCTTGAGAAACAGAAGACACTTTATACGGATTTAGGGGTTGCCCCGCCTGCCTCGTTATGAGATGGAGGGAATCCAGGTTGCACCGTATTTACTGCATTGGAATTTACATCCGAGTAGATAGGTTGAACCGTATTTCGTGAGACAGGAGTTAATTTCTTTTGTTCACTTGTTTGCTCGGTCGGTTTTAAGTAATCGTTTTGTGGAGGGGTGTCGAAAAGTGAATCGTGCCCCAATTTAGCTGCTGCGAAGGTAGTAAGTAACCCATATACTATATTGCTGAAAATGTAAGAAAGGTTGCTTGCTGCATCTTTAGGCTTAACGCTATTCTGGGGGACAACATTCGGAATGGCTGTGGCTATTGCTCCAATGCCAATTCCAGCTAATATTCCTTTAGCTATAAGTTTATCACGCCCATTTTTAGACATGTCGTTGATGATATATTTAGCTCCTAAAATGCTCACAGCGGAAGTCATAATGACCCCAAGAGCTTGCCCTTTTATGCTCTGTGCTTGACTCTTGGAGACAAACATCCCTGCTGATGCTACCCTAAATGACCTTTTGGATATACCTGCACGTCTTGAGAAAGTATCAGTAAGTATAATCCCTGTTTGTCCAATAATTCCTGAGATTATTGCAAGGGTGTTTCTATCCTTAATTTTTGCCAAATTTATCTCCTCCTTTATCAAGTATTTTGGCATTAATCAATTCAAATTACACATGGTAAATATAGTTATCCCGTTATAGTGTTTAAGCCATTCTTCAAATGGGAGTTTAGTGATAGACCTGATATCACAACGTACTAAGCCGTAGCTCATAAAAATACTGCACAATCGGGTGCTTCAACTTCATATTCTCAGTCATGCTTAAAAGTCGCTTTTTCCCTACCCTTCTGTCCACCAAAGCCAATATATTCGATAATATATCATTGCTCTCTATACTTTCATTTATAGAACTAGATAAAAATTTATTTGCTACAACAATAAAATTCGATTTACTTAATACTGATTGCGCTGACAACAGCTCCTTTGCATATTCTGATATTTTTCTATTTCTTGCAATTACAACTAGGCGATCCTCAGGGACTGTCCCATTGGTATCTTTTCTAACTGCTTCAATTTCTTCATTGTTGATCGGAATTTGAATATCCGGATCATTCTTTATTTCCTGCTCCGTTTGATACCATCTGATTAATGTAGTTACTTCATTCATATTGAACACGTTCTTTTTATTTACCGTAATATAACAAAGACCTGCTTTATCAGGTAAATAACGGTAGCTAGTTGCACAGTATTCAACCCTTCCATATAATGCAGGGCAAAGAAAGCTCTCCAGAAGTTGCTTCATTTTGCTCCAGGCCATGTTTTCCTCCTATGAATTTATTTCCCTACTTATTTAATTGAATAAATGCTTAAACTCACCGATTTAAGGCTACTTCCGCTTATATTGCGTGATTACTATATGTGAAACGATGGTTATATTAAAGAAAGGAATACTATGCATTCGTTTTATTCATTATCATCTTCCCTATTTAGTCCAGCAGTTCTCATGTTATTTAAAAAATTCACCAAACCCTGTGAACCAAGAAAGATTCCTAATCCTATGATGAATTCAGATATTGTCCCTACTGATGCAAATAACGTAAATCCTGTAAAAGAATTAGGTAGTCCACGTATGGAATCAAACAATGTGGATATTAGTATAGGCAATGATCTGCCGATAAAGTAAAGCCCAAGAACCGAAAACGCTATTCTTTGTATATCACTTACCTCTATTGCAGCGCCCTCTTTAGAATAATTTTCCCCAGTAACCATAATTGCAGATAATTTATCAGAAAAAAACCACAACAAAACTCCAAAGAATATATATACCAATGAAAAAATGATATTAATATAACCTCCATTAGCCACTTGATTCGATGTTGCAGTAGAAACAAAAAGTACAACACTGGACAATACATTAATGCCTTGAATAATTATGTAAATACCAAGAATCTTGCAAGCTAAACTTGCTATCTCCCGCTTACTCATTCTTCTCCCCCTTTTTTTATAAAACCTAAATGGCGCATAACGTTATTACGTCGAGAATGCCTTTAATCTCGGAGTATTCCCGAAACAGTATCGCAAATATTTATTTTATATTTGTGAACATTTTCAGCGTTCATCTTCTAATTAAAGCTCTCGTTAAAGGTAATGCAATCCCAGTTTATGGATAATGTGAAGTTCATCCTGTCCATTACACCTGCACAAAATAAGAATAACTGGAAGTAAAGTTTTAAACTTACGTTCAAATATGGGTTTTTAGCGAAGGTTAATTGTTAAGCTATCGCTGATTTCGAAAGCTAAATATTTAGCCTCCAATTCGTACTCCTGGGATAGGATTAAGCCCTTCCTTTTTTATTGTTAAAAGTTGATTAATCTTCTTGGTAATTACGTCATTTCTTTCAATATCCTGCGACCATTTTTCAACAGCCTGACACATCTCCTCACAGAACTTTGCTACATTTAACACTAATACCTGACCCACCAGTATTCTATGAATTCCCATAGTAGAAAAAGTTATTTTATCTAATGTTTCTCTAGCGGTCTGTTACATTATATCATCAATTCCTTCGTGTAAAGCAGAACACCATAAGGCATAGCAATCACTACCAGATAAAAATATAACCTCTTTCCCCATGATGTCAGTAGTATAAACTTCAGACAGATATCGATATTACATACCAAAGAATTGAAGAAAGGCACCTGACATACCATTTAATTTCTGCATGAAAGCAGACATCATACTTGTGCCTTGCGCAGATCCTTGATTACCCGTCATAGTTGTACCACGCGCGGATCCTCGGTTACCCGTCATATTTGCACCTTGCATGGACCCTTGATTACTCATCACACTTGTACCATTACTGTAACCCATATTTTGTGACGTGTTGGCCAAAACAGGTAATGCCATCATGCCTATGGCTAACGTAGCCGTACCAATCGCGATAGAGATTTTTTTGTTTAACTTATTCATATTATTGCCTCCTTGTATGATTTTGTGTAGCGACTACGACAAGTTTTAATTAAGTTTTATCGCTAACTTGCAAGATTGTGTTAACAACTCCTTCTTTCTTTTTAGCCCCCCCTCGTTTTCATCCAGTTATTCGTTAAAGGAGGATATTTTTTGAGGGGTAGGTCAAAAACTTTTTTACATTTTCGGCTTTACCAACATACCGTTATCGAAATGATTGTTGCCTCAAGGCTGGCTTGTGGTAAACCATATGGACACGATGTCTTGCCTATTCGAATTGTATCGAACTAATTCAGATAAGTCGTGAATAAGTTGTGAAAGGGTCAGAATCTCAAATGATTTTTGGTTTAATTATCTTAGTCTTTGTAGCGTTTTATATGTTTAATTCATCCAATGTTGGCAGCATGACCACTGCCTTATCAATTAATAAGCAAGATCATTAAATTCAGAGTTACTGAGAATATAAAACAAGTAGAAGGCAAAAAAAGAAGAAATTAATTACATTAAAATTACGTATTCGTAGAACTTTTTCCTTAGACACCGCTTATCCTGATTCCTCTTTCCGACCCACAGTTAACTATTTCATCCACCCTCAACCCACTCTTTAACTCAAAAACAAAATGCGTTGGCGTGAGAATTTCTATCTTCTCAACCAACGCATTAAATATTTCTTCATTAAATTCTTCAAGTAGAAGCTTTTTCTGGATAAAAGAGCTGTACTTTTTAATAATTTTCAGCCTCGCATTATAGACAAAATGACTACCACCACGAATAAAAATAGTACCCCTCATTTTGGCAATCAGACGTATTATCAACCAACAGTGAAATCCTTAGGTCGAGACTTTTCTAGTCACAAGGTAATTCACTTTTAAAATACTTTCAACATTTTTCTTTCATTTCCTCCCAAGATAACAAGAATAATCCAAAATAAAAAGGCCAGGCCGTTCAATAAACGACCTGACAGCAAGCAACTCATACCTCGAAGGACTGTGCTGCCGCTCATAATTTATTCAGGATGACTAGCAGCTCTGTCCGTCTAAATCCCTGTTGTGTTTGCTGCAGTATTATTCTTCCTGTGATAGAGCATATACAACAGGGTACCTTGACCATCTATGTGAGATCACTTATATGATCAAATCTTATCCGTCCGCGTATGACCGACGCAGGAGGGAATTCGCGGCCCTCGGCCCCAGTCGAGTATGACCGGCGCGAGCGGGAATTCTTGAATGGACGGCCCGCAGGCCGAACCCACTGGCAGGCCACATTTTTCGTCCGTGTGGCCTGGTCCGTCCAGTGACCCAAAGAAGTGCCAAACTGCAGTATACGAGCATAACGATAGGCAACCTACTCATAAGGCTGGATTGTTGCCTGTCTTGCGAATACGATCAATAAGGTTACATGGTGCGACAATCGCCCCCCGTTGACAAATAGGCATATAACCCCTATAACACCACATAACTAACGGTTTCACTGTTGACACTATACTCTGCATAGTACAATGCGCTGCAAAATGGTTTCTCGATACAAAGGATTCTAAACGTATCGGCTAACCTGAAGTAATCCATACCATCCTTCTGAGGCCTTGTCATCTAATCACCATCCATTCCCTTAACGCACCGAGAAAAGAAGATCTAAGAAGTACCAGGGGCCGAGTTAATCAGCCCCTTTTTTATTTTCTAACAACTTACCCGCACACTTCGTACAAATCCACATACGCCCGAATTTGATAACCGTTTGAGCTTTACAGAAGGCGCAAAAATTGACTTTGTTCCCCATGGGTTCCCTCCTTATCCGTCATAACCTTGCTTCGATGATGGTTGAATCTCCTATAATCCTGAATAACGAACAGGTCCAGTTAAGACTTTAGTAGACCGACAGTAATCGCACCTCTCGCACCGAATCGGTTCTTCCAGTCCCGCCTTAACCCGGATAATCCGCGGCATAGCCAGTTCAACCTGAGCCAACTCGGCTTCTAACCGAGCAAAGTCCGTCAGGTTAATAATCGCCTTGTCTGGCGATTTCTCCTTGGACACCGCGACGATCAGAAACTCGGACCAGTCCCGCGGGGCACGACCCATTGCCAGGCGCTCAATCTCGCTATAGATAGCCATTTTCAAGGGATATTTGTAAACCTCAACGAACGAAAGCTTCTTTCTCGCCGCCTCGTCCCATACCTTCTCCGTTATACTCCTAGTGGTAGCTAAATCAATGATTTGGCGGCGCTCACTGCTCAGGATGTTGGCCATAACCTTCCACGTGACGCCATTCATTTCCGCCGTCATAATCGTCTCCTTTTTCCCTTCGAGGTAAGACATGACTAACGGATCTTCCTGGAGACAGTCAATCATTGTATTCGCGACGAGATATTCCGCTTTCAAGGTCAGCGCCTTGGTAAACATACTGCGGTGATTCATCATAAACTCAAATTGCTTACCCTCATTCCAGCTATGCACATATTGTCCCACTTCCTGGGCAGTGGTTGGCACGTCCACCCAGACATCGGCGATCTTCGCCATTTCTTTCGCCTCGCACTCGTAAACAAAGCCGACGTACTGACTACGCGACATATAGTCCAGATTGGCTGCGATGCTATGATAATTGTCCTGCGTCAATTCGAGCATTACACGTCCTCCTTGACGGTTCCTTCAGTGACGTTCATGCCTAGGTCTCCGTCTTCCGTCGAAACCACGACATATTGAAACTCGTCCTCGCTGATTTCTTTCTCAATCCACGCCCGCTCCGTAGGGTTAATCTTGTTCCAGCCATCCAGACAAATTAATTTCAGCTGACCGGCTTGGGCTTTAGCGACTCTGAAGGCTAGCTGTAGTTGCTCACCCTCGCTCAACCCGTCAATGAGCGTCTTATTCGTATTTTCCCCTCACCATCTACGGAGAGTCCAGGGATCGGCAGTGCTGCCGTTTTGAGTAGCTCCGTAGGCATCTCTCGACCTTTCTCTATGCGAGCGGTCAGGACACTAGCGAGTTGTTCGCGCGGTGCTAACTTCTCACGAATTAGGCTCGCCATCAAGTCGTAATCGCGTAGGAAGCTCTGCATGTGGGCCACTTGATCGGCTGCTAGCTTGAGGGGCTCGACTTCGATCGGTACGGTCTGGGCCAAGATTTTCCGTGAGCTCTCTATCTTGGCCTCTTCGGTCTTGATTCGCTCGTCTGCTTTTTCACCAATGCTGAGCAGCGCGTTCTCTTCGGTACCCACGAGAGACGTAAGTTCCAAGTCATTTCCATAGATCGTTTTTTCATAGTTAGCAACCTGCTGTTCAAGGTCCTTAACTCCGGCTTGGATCTCCTGCCTCGCCCGGTCCTTCTTAAGGGTGTATTCATCCCTGAGTTGCAAATATTTGCGTTCAAGTTCGAGGTTATAGGCATCATCCGACTGCTCCATCGTTTGGTCCTTCTGGGTAATAGCATTTTTCAGGGTCTCAATCTTGTGTACATTCTCTTGCCGATATTCCTCAATCTCATGGCGCGTTTGGTTCATCTCGTTGCGCTTAGTTTGCTTTTCGGTCTCAGCTTCAGCCCTAATCGTTGCCTTGCGCCCTTCTAATCCCTCAATCATGGCCGTGGCATTCTCTCTCTGCTGATTGAGTTGCTCGGCATCAGAAACCGCTTTGTAATACTCAGAAACTTTTTTCAGTCTCCATTCTTCGCCGTCATAATTCTTGGGAAGTTCATTTTTATAGCCCGTCACTTGAGCTTTGATGACTACGATTTCACGATTGACCACTTCGCGCTGACTAAAGTAATTTTTAACGATCTGGCCGAGGACTTGCAGAATATGTTCATCATAGTCAATATCGGTCGGTATCTCGCCGAACCAGTTCGAAATGTCGTCCATTGTCCAGGGGATCTCCAGCAGGTTCAGAATGATCTTGGCCTGTTCGGTTGGAGATTTTGTGCAAAATTCCAAGGGCTTGAAGAGTTCACCCTTGAGAAATTGCTTGAGAAATTTCTCCGTGCTCGGGACGGCGACACCAGCCTTACGAACTTTTAAATAATCCGCTCTATTGGTTCTCAGTTTACGATCGATCTCCAACCCATCATCTGTTTTGATATAGATCGTCGCATCGTCTTCCCCATGGCGGATAACTTCAACTCGTTGGCTTTTGTTGCTGAAGCCCTTTTCAATGGCTTCGATGATACTGGTTTTACCAGACCCCATCCTACCAGTTAGGATATTTATTTTACCCAGATCAAACTTAAATTCCGAGATTCCCACGAAGTTGTTGATCTCTAGTCTCGATATCTTCAATCTAAATCATCCTCCCAATACTCTTCATCCTCGTAGAATTCTTCAAAGGTTAGTTGGTTACCGTCGTTTAGTAGCTTGTTTCCGTATATCCACCACTCGTACATTTCGTCAGCGGTTCTGAATTGTGGCGTCTTGCCCTTGGCTACGCTTCGTTCTAGGTATTTTGGTATAAACTTCGCAATGGCTCGCTTATAGTTTGCTAAATACCTAGAGTACCGCTCAAACTCTTTAATTCGTTGCTTGTCAGCCATTGGGCACCCGATGCAACCGATCCTCTTGAAGCCTTCATCATAGAGCTTGCAGTATTCAAGTCCACGCCCCCGTATGAATTCCCACACGTCAGATTCTTCCCAGTCTATAATTGGGTTTATGACACGCTTACCTTTTTGCGAGCAGGTTTCAAATAACCTTCGATCTTCATCGTTATCGTTGAAGAGTTTTTTGTCTGCGGACTTAACCGTGACAATTTCAAACGGTCTTCGCTGGCTGCGAGCATTACTCTCTGCCCATCTGACTCCTGTTACACAGAGTCGTCCTATGCCGCCGTGTTCTTTGAGGATAGAACAACACCATCTGTGCAGCCGAGTAGGCAATCCTTTTTTCTCGATCAGCTGCCACATAGTTAGTTTCGGTCGCTCTATGATACCCTCCGGATAGTTACTCTTAATAAAGCGGACTAACTCTGGCGGATCGACGGTCGTTAGATTAAAGTGAGCATCAAACTTCACACCAGCTTCTTGTGCTAAGTGATAAATTGTCTGACTATCCTTGCCTCCGGAGAAAGCTAAGTAATAGCCTTCTGAGGGTACAAAGTATTGCAACCTTTCAATAGCGGTCTTCACTTTGTCTACGGTGTAAAATAAATTAGTTTCAAGCAGCATCTACCTCCACAATCCTTTCCCTTCTTCAGGATTGATCATGACGATTTGCTCGAACCATGGTATACTCTAAGTGACTTTTTTTCTCGAGGCTCTCCGTTGGCGCGGAGGGCTTTTTCAAATAATTTATAATCCATCTCCCTTTTTCACCCCGCCCTTCGCCGATTAGCTGCCGTCCCTCTCTGGCGAGCCCTAAAACAAAGCTCTGCTATCTCAACCACCTTGGGAAGGCTTGTCCTTTTGACGAAGTCAACGCGATTGGTTTTGATGTCCGAGGTTGCAAGATCAAGAACTTCACAGAATTCGGAGTCAGTCATTGGACCCAGGTCTAATTCAAGAATTTTCCTGAGCATGTTACCACCTCCCACGATTATTCAGCTTCGGCTCGGTAAGGTATCTCCGCTCCACAATACGGACAGATCCAGACGTTAGCGGGATCAGTTGAGTAGGCCGGATTATTGCAGGCTGGGCATATGCGTTTTTCCATGATGTTTCACCTCACTTTCGACAACCCACTTTTTCACAAACTAATACAGTTATTTTGATAGTCCTTCCCTTTCTAATTTCAGCGGAGTGTTTTCGTCTATCGATTACTAGTTACTCTGGCGTTTCCTTTTTGAAGTCTCCGAATTTCTGACGGTTTCATATGCGATTTGATTTTCCGTTCTAGCCATTCCCTGACTAATTTCTTTGAAAATCTCTTTCCATTTCCAACTATAAATACTGGGAACCCAGGAGTGTTGGCAAGCTCATACGCTTTGTTTTGACCGATACGAAGGTAAATCTGGAGTTCCCTTACAGTTAAGTAGTCTGGGAGATCGTCATAGTGGACACCGACTTCTGGCAAGGGACTCTCCATAGTTTAGTCATCCTCCTTGATATATTGTATTTCCGTCATTTTAAGCAAAAAATTTAGATCGCTCTTCAGTACTTTGGCAATCTTATAGGAAGAATTTAGGGACGGTGTGTATCTTCCAGCTTCCGTATCAGCTATGTAGCTTCTCGATAAACCGGTCTTGATACTGAGTCCTTCCTGCGTTAGGCCTAGCTTTTTTCGCTTACACGAAATTGCATTGCCTAATTTCCGTTTGTCGATAATATCCCTGCTTGGCATGGTGCCTTGCTCTCCTTTCCTTGAAGCTCTAGTCTGATTGTATTGTACACCCGTCATTAACTCAATCTTGATATAGCCCTGTATTGAACGGAACAGCAAACAAACTCTTGTATTTACGACACATTACTTGCTTATTCGTCTAATAGGACAAATTTTGCTACTTGCCATTCCGACTATAATGTTTTATAGTATAAATGACGGATAGACCAAACTAAAATCAGGGAGGTTACATATTACTATGAGTATAGGAGCTCGCATAAAACGATTCAGAAATCAGAAAGGTCTTACTCAGGTTAAGCTTGCCACTAACGCTGGTATTTCCAGGTCATATCTTGCTGACGTGGAGGCTAACCGGTATAACCCAAGCTTGTCCACCCTCATGGATCTTGCTCAAGCTTTAGGTATTGCTGTGAGTTGCTTGTTAGATGATCGGGAGATAGATTTTCGTAATCTCGAGCAGGCGTGCCAGGATAAAGGTGTATCCCTAGAATCCCTTAGCGAATCATTGCAAATACCAACCGATTCGATGGAGCTTATACGCACAAATAAGTTACCTGATGAAGACACTATGTTTAAGCTTTGCGATTACTTTAACTGCACATGGGACTACATCATCGGAAAGACTAATTCACCAGACGACGTTGTCTTTGGAAATAAAGCGATTTCCATTCCAGACACAAGCTCAAAAGAAGTACATCCTATTGAATCAAGGCACATCCCTACGACAATAGCAGCACATTTTGAAAATACGGAGTTTACTGAGGAAGAGACGAAAGAAATTGATAATTTTATTAGCTTCCTGACTTCTAGAAGAAATAAGCAGCAGCTGTAGCACGAGGAGTTGTCGCATGACGTATGACAGTTTAGTTTTAGAACTAGCAAACGAAGGCGTTGAGGTCATTGAACACAGTTTCTGCAGTAGTGCACTGAAGGGACTCTACGTTGATAACGTGATAGCAATTAACTACAAGTCGATTGCAACGGATAAAGAAAAAGCCTGTATCCTCGCTGAAGAATACGGGCACTATTGTACAAGCTATGGAAATATTTTAAATCAAAGAAAGATGACCAATGTAAAACAAGAAAAAAGGGCTAGAAACTGGGCGTATGAAAAATTAGTACCTCTTGAAAAACTAATCGAGGCCCACGAGGCTGGTGTCCGCAACTGTTATGACTTGGTTGATTTTCTAGAAGTGACGGAAGACTTTTTAAAGGATGCACTAAAACACTATACCGAGAAATTCGGTCTCTACGTTATACAGGAAGACTATCTGATTTATTTCAGCCCCCTCGGCATAGTTCGCGAACTTTAATTATTTAGAGGAAACGTTACGGCGTCAACTTCCTTCCCACCCATACCCCGGAAAAACCAGGCCATAAGGAAACCATTTATCACGCGAAGATAGAAAATGGTAAGCAACGATTTATTGCCTGTTACTATGGGTTGATTTTTCGAACTAAGCAACTGCGATTTTGCTTATAAAAGTTGGCTACTATTGGCTACTATTGACACGAAAAAAGACCAAATAATGCCTCATATTACTAAAATATCAAAGCTGATGGCAGAAATGGCAATTTGTAGCGCCTGGTCTTTCGGGTACCCATGATCCCGGAATAGATCAAGGGAAAGGCGATGGATTCGCACCCCTGTTGCAAAGCCATTGTCAACGAGTTGGTATCTATTTCTAAACTTCCCACGCAAAAACCTAGCATAACTGGCAGCGACAACTTGATAACCAGGCGTTCTACTTATTGCTCTCCATCTTCAGAAGTCGTCTGCTTATATTTAATTTTTCGGGTGTAGTCTTTATTTGATTTATGGGGGCATGTGCCTGTATTGAAGAGAGATCTTGTTCTAGTCTTGCTGACTAGCTTTGATTTCTTTTTCATAATAGCCCACTTTTCTTTACTGTTTTTTTTTGTGGATAATATATTTTTCTCTAAGCCCATTAGAACGTTCAAATCCAATGTGTTCTTCTATTTGTAACCGACCAACAACAATACCAGGATGTATATCTATTTTATTTGCAAATCGCCTTATAGCTCCTTCTGAATAATCTTTACCGCTTAAGAATTCACTATAATGGTCCATTGGCAATAAACTATTTCTGGCAAAATCATCCGCTTCTCTTTCTAAGATTTTATTTGTTTCATCCATTTCTTCAACATCTATGCCAACTATTAGCATTGCAATTTTTCTCTGTAAGACATGACCAATTTCATGGAACAATGAGAACCAAAATATATCTGCATACTTCCTTCTATTGTTGATCGCCAATATTACCTTTTCTTTATTAATCCATTTTACTGCCCCATTAACACCGGAATTTTTCAAGTGTGGTAGAACAACAAATGCAACACCACAAGATGCCAAGATTTCTGTCAATCTTGGCGAAAAATCCACTGGATTCTGTAACGTCATTTTTCTAATTTCTTGCACATAGCTATTAAGCTTTTTTAAATCGAATGACTCTGTGTCTATCTGTTGACCAATATTTAAAGCGGTTTGAACCCAAGCATTTGAATTAATAACATTTTTCTCATTGATGACTGAAACGGCCGTTCTATAATTAACTAAAAAGTCGGTAGTCTTCAAGACGTTAAATGATGCAATCTTAAAATATTTCAATAACTCTTTAGCCTTATCCGCTGATTTTTTTACTATTGGTACTACTCCTAAATCAATAAAATAAGAGTAATCTATTAATTGAGCACAACCTGCTTCATAATCCTCAATTTTTCTGCGTTCGATCTCTATAACTTTCTCATTATAAGTTTTTTGCAAGTTAAGCCACACATCTGCAGATGTGCCAAACATGATAGAAAGCTTTAAAGCAATTTCATTAGATAATTTGCTTTTCCCATTTAACAAATCGCTTAAACTTTTCCCGCTTGTTTCCAATCTTTTAGCAAACTCATCTTGGGTAATCCCCATATCTTCAATAATCTCTTTTAAATAGTACCCTGGATGAAAAGCTACTAGCTCTTTATATTCAGCTTTACTCATAATGTTTTGTCACCTCCCAGACTAAAATTGCTGTAGTTGATTTGTATATAATATTTACATCAACGGTAGTGCTCCATCTATTACCTTTCTGATCCAATGGAATTACAATTAAACGCCATCCTAATCTTCGCCCTAAATCCAAAGCAAATTGACCCTTTCTATCATGCTCTAACGGATGCAAATGATATATGCGCATGACTGAAATATCCAATAGATTCTTAGCATTATCGAGGAAATTGATTAAACTCAATAGCTTATCTGCAACCTCAACCCCAAAATCTTTTTTAGCTAAACAGTAATCTGAACATTGCTTTTTAAGTTTACTACTTCTATATTCTATGTTTATTATATTCCACCCCTTTATGTAATGCAATTAATTTTACCTTTTTGGTAATATTTTATTATATATATCTATACAATTTGCCTCATAATGCTATTCAATTGTGCCATAATTTTCTACCCCTACAATGATTCTTCATGATTTGCCAAATTCCTCCATGGGATATGATATGCATAAAAAAAGACGCTCAATTCGAGCGTCAGAGAATCGTTCAGAGATCCGAGACAGACCATCTTACTTAACTATATAGTCATTATAATAAGTACATGAATACGGAGAATTAAACTCCAATTGAAGTGAAGGAGCTAAGACATTGGAATAATAGCCACTAGCCCCTTACTATGCAAAACTAAGAAAAATGTACTATTAAATATTTATGAACCCTCTTTATCAATGTACCCTCAATAAATAAGACTGAAGAAACTATCACAACACAACCGACTATGATTCCTTTAACCCTTTGTGCTTTAATCCTGCTTAGATCGGGCACGCGTTTGGGGTTAAAGATACTACCGCGCAAGTATCATCCCTCGCGCCTCTGTCTGCTACCCGCGCTATGCGTGCGGTTATGCTGCAACCGGTATGCTGCTTGTACTATTTCAATCCAGTGGTAAACACATATGGCTAGTGGAGCGATTCTTGCGACATGCTCGCTTTGCGGAGAATTCATTGGGGAGGATGAGATTTAGTGAGTCTTTTGAATACTCGGGGTTAAAATAAGCCATGACTCCATATTGTAAGAGCCATGGCTTGAATTTCAGATCCGCCATTACGGTCACTGAGCCACTTGATATTATTCCCCGAAGTAGGATTTTCTGAAGTTCAGAATGTGGAAAGAATTTATAAAAATAAAAATAGTTTAAAGTTGAGTGCTCTTAATGTGTCAGTTAACTGAAAATAAACACGTCTTATAATTACAGGAGGTGGTAATTTGAAAAAAATCCTTATATCTATCATGGTCTTAATTCTTTCCCTGACTGGGTGTACTCAAACAAAGCCAGCGGTGGAGATTGATTGGGTTGATTTTATTAACCATAAAAATATCACTTACATGGCAACGGAATTCACCGCAAGCGCAGATAAGATCGAATCTGAAATTGGTAAAACATTGTTTAAGGTATCCGATAATGTCCATGACCCAAATTATAAAACCAAAGATGGCGATGCGGCCTTTTTATCAGTAGGGACACCAATCTATAAAATTAAAGATTACAAGACTGAATTTAGAGTTGCCGTAAAAAAAGAAGGCCAATTTATTGTTTATCAAGTATCCCGTAATCCAAACGCTAAAACCGGAAAAGACCTCTTTGATATTAAAAATAAAGTTGTTTCAGTTTCCATAAACAGTGCGGTTGACAATTCTAAGATTGTTAATATAGTGGATCAGGTAATCGTTGAAAAAATCGTTTTAAACCTACTTAATGCACAAGTTATCACCCCAATGGAAGGTAAGAGTGAGAAACGGTATTTTTTATCATTCAATCTTCAAGACGAGACCTCTGTTAATCGTGCTTACTGGTTGAATGAAAATATTGTCTGGGGGGATTTAAAACCGTCCGAAGAATTTAAGCAACTAATAACCAACGCCCTACCTTAAAATCAGGACATTGCATAAAAGATCAGTTATAAAGGAAATATCTATTGTAGATTAAGTAATCTGCCCATTGAGTATCATCTTTTGCGGTGCGAAAAATATACTAAGGTTTTCAGTGGGTAGGTTATCTGACCTGAAGATATAGCTATTCTGTGTGGCCTCAGTGAACGAGAAATTACTAGCAAATATGATCTTATCGGATGTTAATAGATTTACTTCTAAGTTTTTGTAATTTGCCCAATGCTTCAACTATATACTTACTGAAATAAATAGCTTGTCATGGACAATGACCCCATGACGCATGAATCATTAAATATTGAAACTTGATCAGCTTCCTTTGATGCGCCTAATACATAAAGTAAGGGGTAAAAGTGTTCTGGTGTGAAAACTGCTAGTTCTGAAGATTTTCCTGCGTTCTCATAATTAGTGACATCTTGATATTGCTTATTGATTATTTTGTCTTTGATATATTTATCAAAATCGACAGCCCAAGGATGACCTCCTGCCATCTCCCAGCTTATTTTCGAAAGGTTATGAACGACATTTCCACTCCCAAATATTAATACTCCCTTTTCACGCAGAGCACTGATTTCTTGTCCTATTTGAAAATGGGCCTCGGCATTTGCGCTGCTGTCCACGCTGAGTTGATAGACGGGTATGTTGGCTTCCGGGTACATTTTAGCAAGCACGGACCATGTACCATGTTCGTACCCCCAGCTGTTATCTATTTTCACGTTTCTCTTAATTATATCCCGTGTCAGATGGGCCAGTTCAGGTGAACCCTTCGCCTTGTACTCAACCCTGTACAGTTCTTCTGGAAATCCATACATGTCATACACCATTTTGGGATGTTCTTCGTCAGTTATCCTGCTTCCAGTCGTATACCAATGAGCCGAAACAGCTAAAATTGCTTTAGGTTTTGGAATTTCACTAGCTATCTTCGACCAATTCCTTGTATATTCATTATCTTCAATCGCATTCATAGGAGATCCGTGCCCTACGAATAAAGTCGGCATTTTTTTGGTTTCGTTTGCCATAATTTCTTCTACCTTCCCCATCTAAAATTGAAACGTCTTCTATGACGTAAACTTTATTGAAATATGATCAATAATCACAATCTCACAACAGTAATACCCATATTATATTTCCACTTCCAAGTATGAGGTTAAATGATTGCCCATTATCCTTTAAATAATTTTTAAGGGAATCATGTACAGTACTGAAGCAGTCTATTTTATTGACATCTTTAAACTCAATTTTAATTGCATTACTTGCAGAACCGAGAAGCAATTCAGCACCACCATCATTGAGTTGCAAATCTTTTTCAGGGCTCATAGTCACACTCACTAAGTTAGCATCATCCTTGAGTAAATCTTTTATAAAATTTAGGATATCAGTAGGGGTGTAATTAGTCATGTTTTAAACTATTCCTCCTCCATTTTGAGTTTTCTACTTGTTATAACATCCTTATCCAGTATGCAACAGAAAAGAGGTGGTTCCTTTGTTTCCACCTCAATTCGCTTAGCATCGTCAGATTGGACGCTAATTATTTTGTATCCAGGTAAGTTAAGTATGCTCATTGTTACTTATTTCACTCTTCTAATATGGGCAGTTTCCAACTGCAGAACTTCTACTTTTACTTCGATCCGATCTAGCCTTTCGACCATTTCTTTGTTCACGTCCCTTTGCACATCTACAAAATCACACACTTTTGCCACTTTGTCATTGAGATCATTTTCCATACGAAGTTGGATGTCTTTTACTCCTTGTACATCGTCCTTTACCTTTTGTAATTCTCCGCTTACCTTTTGCATCTCTTGAAACATTTTAGCAAACTGATCCCCCATAAACTCTTGGAATTTATCATTTTCCATCTTCTATTCCTCCTCGTAATCTCTGAATTAACAAAGCCCCAGATCCTACGAATTTAAGCTTGTTATTGCCCATCTACTTTGGGCCACTCTGTAAGCTATTTTACACTATTTAATTCACCTTAATTATAACATAAGCTCAATACATAAACTTCAACAAAACAAATCGGCGCGATTTTATTATGATGATAGACAATTGTTTAGTTCATAGGGCTTACAATGTTAAAAGAATCTGCGAACTTTTCTGCAGTATTCGGTGTATTTTTCGCCATAATGCTTTTTCAAAGAGGCTTCTTCAAGCAGTATCTGTCGGTTAAACAGCCAAAACCCAAGAACAAGGTAAATTAGAAATATCCAGTTCGGGAAGATTAGAAATATTCCTATCAGGATAAACCCGAAAGCAGAATAAATAGGATTACGGCTGTATGCAAAAAGCCCTGTTGTAACAAGCTTTCCAGGATGCTGCTCATCAATTCCGACACGGAAGCTTTTCCCGAAAGCAATTAGACTCATAAAGAATATTATAAGTCCAACGATACATACCACTACCCCAATCCAGCTCACGAGCCCGCTTTCAAATAATAACGAACCCACCTTTGGTAAGTTAAAAGCGTGGACAAATATAAGGCCAAAAAACAGTAGCGCAAACGGTGGAATAAGAAAGTCTTTTTTATCCGTTTTTCCAAATTGCATTACCTTTATCCCCTGGCGTTTCAGTATAAACACCCGTGAAAGTACCATTGCCATCAGTAATATTATCGTTATAATTGCAAAATACCCCTGCATAATCCAAACTCCTTTTTTTGCACCTAATATAAATAAGATTCTAAAACAACCTCTCCCCACCGCAACCAAACACTCAGGCCCATTATTCTTAACAGAATTCATGAACGGTGAAACCTCATAAGCGATCATCTGGTCCGCAGTATAGGGCGTTACTAACGCATAAGATCATTAGGCGTCCTGTGGGGGCGTTTGGTGGTCTCTTCTTTCTTCCACTCATAAAACCCATCGGATAGGATCAGGCAACGTCTCAAATGCGAAGTAGCTTCCACAAAGAAATTCCACCCATAAACGATTATAACATTAAATTACATAAATTGGTCATATAAAAAACAGGATTTCCAGGACCTAGCATAAGCACAAAGCTAAAATCATTAATAAAAAAGTATGACGTAATTGATATATAATAAACTAAACTCTACCAAGAAAGACATACTCACATTAAACTGTAAACTGGACTCCATTGAATGAAAACTTAGAGAATACTTGGATTTTTGACCTTTCAGAATTTCAAAATGGGAAATTAATAAGTGCTGTTGCTAATATGAATGCAAATCGTGGTAGAATTAACTTTCACGATGATATCATCTTCTTTGATAACCATTGCATTAAATATTTGTTCATTAAACTCTCCAGAGCTGAAGCATGATTTCCTTCATTCAAGGTCATAGAAAAGATCCCCGCGTCCGGAGATCTTTTGCGCAATGTCCCATAGTCTTGACCTTGTCTAATGGGACAAGATTATCGAAAGAAACCCTCAAGCAAACAATTGAAAATCTAAAGCACCTTATATAGTAATACGCTGGTGATTGTAACGTTTGAGGGGGTTCGCCTGATCTTAACTCAGTTTTCATCAGTCCAATTTGCATTCCCGTAATTTCGTTTCTAAATTCAGAAGCGATAGTTTCTTATCCACTATATCTTCATCTAGCTGGACCTTTGCTTCATTAGGCACTTCAAGTTTGTTTTGCAAATTATCCATAGCAACAGAAAGCATCAGTTTTATACGATTGAGTTGATTAACCTCACTTGCTCCTGAATCATAGTCAATAGGTACAATATTTGCCAAAGGATATGAGCGTCTAATCTCTCGGAACATACCTTTACCCGTAATATGATTAGGTAAACAAGCAAAAGGTTGTAAACAGACGATATTATTAACCCCGCTTTGAATAAGCTCGATCATTTCTCCTGTGAGGAACCACCCCTCACCAGACTGATTAGCGAGAGAAAGGTGCTTTTCGGCATATTTAGCGAGCTCTTCAATGGATTTCGGTGCATGGAAGCGCTTACTTCCTTGCAAGGCCTTCTTCATCTCCTTGCGATAGGCTTCAATTCTATTGATCGAAAGATAACCGGAAACCATGCCCCAAAAACTACCCGATAATTTCTCATATTTGATACGATTATCATAAGCACCATATAAGAGGAAATCCGCCAGATCTGGAACAACAACTTCTACTCCTTCAGCTTCTAACAGTTCTATAATGTTGTTATTAGCGGTAGGGTGGAACTTGACTAAAATTTCACCCACGATTCCAACCTTCGGTTTGATTAAATCTTCGTAGATTTCCAACTTATCAAAATCTATAATAATTTGGCGAATATTTTCAGCGTGCTCTTTTCTATTTCCTTTCTTTAAGGATTCTTGGCACCGCTTAACCCAATAATCATATAAAATATTGGCGGAACCCGGAAATTTTTCATATGGCCGAACTCTATAAAGGACCCGCATTAAAAGATCCCCGTAAATAAGTCCCCTCATTAATGTATTAAACATAGAAATTGTGAATTTAAAACCTGGATTGTTCTCCAAACTGGATGAATTCCCCGTATTTATGGCAATCACTGGGACATGTTCCATATTAGCATCTTTGAGTGCCTTTCTGATGAATGCAATATAATTCGTCGCTCGACATCCTCCACCGGTTTGGGTAATTATGACCGAGGTGTTGTTCAAATCATACTTACCTGAACTTAACGCTTCCATTAATTGACCTATAACAATTATTGCCGGATAACAAGCATCGTTATGCACGTACCTTAATCCTTCTTCAATTGCTAACTTATCCACAGAGGGCAAAAACTCGATGGTATACCCCGCTTCTTCAAATCCCGTCTTAAAAAATTGAAAATGAATTGGAGACATCTGAGGCGCCAAGATAGTATGCTTTTTCTTCATTTCCTTTGTAAATAATACTTTAGGTGGCTTATCATAGAGCTTTTTAGGGATAAAATTTTTCTTATCTCGCTCGTTAATTGCCGCGATCAGGGACCGCAAACGAATTCTCGCAGCCCCCAAGTTGTTAATTTCATCAATTTTCAATACCGTATAGATCTTTCCATAAGCTTCGAGGATCTCTTTAATCTGATCCGTAGTGACTGCATCAAGACCACATCCGAACGAATTCAGTTGAATTAATTCTAAGTCCCTTTGCTCCGAAACATAGCTGGCAGCACTATACTCTCGAGAGTGGTACACCCATTGATCGACCACACGCAAAGGTCTTGCAACCTTTCCTAGATGTTGGATAGAGTCCTCAGATAAAATAGCAAAACCATAGGATCCGATCATCTCAGGAATACCGTGGTTGATTTCAGGATCAATATGATAAGGCCTGCCGACAAGTACAATTCCCTTTATATTGTTTTCTCGTATATAGTGTAGAGTTTCTTCGCCTTTAGTTCTTACCTCCGCCTTATACTTATCTTGTTCCGCATAAGCCTTATCCAAAGCACTAGCTATCTCAGGCTTTGGTATACCTTCTGATACTAATTCCTCAGCTAACCGTTTTACCATTCTACTAGGCATATCCATCGGTAAGAAAGGATGATAAAACGTGATATTGGGCTCTCTTAGTAAATCCATGTTAGCATTAATAGTCTCTGGATAAGAAGTAACTATGGGACAGTTATAATGGTTATCAGCTGTTGGATCTTCCTTTTGGGCATAAGGAATACATGGATAAAATATTTTATTAATCCCTTTTTTCACTAAATTCGCAATATGTCCATGAACAAGTTTGGCTGGGTAACAGGCAGACTCCGAAGGAATTGTATCCATCCCAAGCTCATAAATATCCTTGGACGATCGTCCAGAAATAACAACTTGGTAACCAAGTTCTGTAAAGAACGTAAACCAAAAAGGATAGTCCTCATAAATATTTAAGACTCGTGGAATTCCAATGGTTCCTCTATATGCCCTATCTTTTGTTAAGGGTTTGTAATGGAATACTCTCTTGTACTTATATTCATAAAGATTGGGAATTTCACTCTTTTTAAGGTCTTTCCCTGCACCTCTTTCACATCGGTTTCCTGAAATATAGTCACTTCCGCTTGAGAATTGTTTAGCACTAACTAAACAATTATTCCCGCATAATCCACAACGTTTCATAGAAGTTTCTGTTGCAAAATTATCTAAATTTTCCCCTTGCAGGAGCTTTGTTTGATGCCCGCTTTCATGACGCTCAAGAGCAATTAAAGCGGCACCAAACGCCCCCATAATCCCTGCTATATCTGGACGCACTACTTCTTTATTCGTTATTTTCTCAAGGGCTCGCAGGACGGCGTCATTATGAAAGGTTCCACCTTGAACGACAATTTTCTTACCAAGCTCTTCGGCATTCCTCAAACGTATCACTTTATAGAGAGCATTCTTGATGACTGATATCGCAATTCCCGCCGAAATATCGCTAATATCAGCCCCTTCCTTCTGCGCTTGTTTTACTCTGGAGTTCATAAATACCGTGCAACGGGTGCCTAAATCGACTGGTTGCCTTGAACCTTGGCTCAGTTTAGCAAACTCTTTGACATCCATGTTTAGCGAATTTGCAAAGGTTTCAACAAAGGATCCACACCCTGAAGAACATGCTTCATTTAACGTAATGGACTCAATAACTCCATCGCGGATTACTAAACTTTTCATGTCCTGCCCGCCAATATCTAAAACAGAATCAACGCCTGGCTGAAAAAAATTTGCCGCAGTGTAATGGGCTACCGTTTCAATTTCTCCAATATCCACTCTCAAGGCAGCCTTTATGAGATGTTCTCCATAACCCGTAACGGCTGAATTTAAAATTTTTATATCCTTGTTAAGTTTTCCATACAGAATTTTTAAGGCCTCTATAGTAGACTCTAAAGGATTGCCCATATTACTACCATAGTGAGAGTACAATAAGCTTCCCTCTTCATCGACAAGGGCAATCTTGGTGGTTGTCGATCCGGCATCAATACCTAGATATGCATTTCCTTCATAACTAGCAAGTTCAACTCGTTTGACCTGATGCAAGGAATGCCTCTCTTTAAATTCTTTATACTCCTCTTCATTCGCAAATAAAACCTCTAATTTTTCGCCCTCGGTATTATTAATGTTATGCACCATCGGCGCTCTTTCATAAAAGCTCTCAAATGTAAAAAGCACTTTATCACGTGAGGAAAGCGCGGCTCCAATCGCTACAAAGAATTGTGAATCCTCAGGGAAAATCACATTTTTGTTTTCTAAATTAAGCGTTTCAATAAAACGTTGTCTAAGCTCGGACATAAAATGCAGTGGTCCTCCCAAAAATGCCACCTTCCCTCTGATAGGGCGACCCTGGGCTAGACCACTAATCGTTTGATTAACAACAGCCTGTAAAACAGACACAGCAATATCCTCTTGGGCAGCTCCTTCATTCAACAAGGGTTGGATATCGGTTTTGGCAAACACACCACACCTAGAAGCGATAGGGTAAATAGTTTGATAGCTCTTAGCAAGTTCATTTAGACCGGGAGCATCCGTTTGAAGCAAGGATGCCATCTGGTCAATAAATGCGCCAGTTCCTCCTGCACACGTTCCATTCATCCTTTGTTCGATCGTTTCTCCGAAAAAAGTAATCTTAGCGTCCTCGCCACCTAGCTCGATCGCCGCATCTGTGTTCGGAATTACAATTTTAATGGCATTCGTGCAAGCAATTACTTCTTGGATAAAAAGTACCTCTAATTTTAGGGATATATTGTACCCTCCAGATCCGGTAACCATCATTGTCAACAAGTGACCTTGCAAGGTGGTTCTGGCATTATCAAGCATCATAACTACAGTATTTTTAATATTTGAAAAATGTCTTAGATACTTCTTATAAATGATATTCCTATCATTATCTAAAACAACCATTTTTACAGTTGTAGAACCTACGTCTAGTCCAATATTTAAAACTCTACTCATTTTTCTCCTCCACTATGTACAACATTATTAAACCTTTATATTTAGCAAGTTATTCCTTTTGCAAAAATTTTAACACAACTCGCAATACATGCTTGAATATCGGTTTCGAAAGTCAATTTGTTCATAACCAAAGAAGTAATAAATAGACCAAAATTAGTTGCTAGAAAACTCATAGCCAATGTTTCTGGATTTTCTCTTTTCCTGATGAACCCCTTATTTTTCATTTCTTTAAAATAATAGCATAAAAGTTTTTTAAATTCATTGGGAAACTTAAATAATGCAGCATCAAAATCAGGGTTTAATTTTTCATTCTTAAAATGCATCAAAATAATCTTTTGATTTTGATACAACGTATCTTGATAGGAATAACATATTTTAGATAGATCTATTTCTAAATCCCATTCCAGACCTTCAAATAAAGCTATAAATTTTGGAGTAAAAACAAATTTATCAAATGCTTTTTCGAATAAATTATGTTTGCTTTCGAAATGTCTAAATAATGTCATTTCACTTAAGCCTGCTTCTTTGGCAATTTCCTTAGTCGTGACTGCGCTATACCCTTTTTGTGAGAAAAGAACAATTGAAGCATTTAATATTTTGTCTTCAGAATTTAAAGTACACATAATCGTCTCCCAAAAAAACATGCAATAGAACTTTTGCATGTTAGTTGATGCTAACAATATTCTATCATTTTTATCAAATAACTTCAATCCAAGAAATAAAATTTAGATCAATAGACTGACCTTTAAGAAGCGTTAAAAGGAGCTGGAAGTGACTGAAATCACAACCAGCTTTTTGAGTTACTGACTTTGCTCAGTTTTTAATTGACTTACCAAAATTTCACTTAGTTTCCCCGGTACTTCATCGTATTGAATGAATTCCATGCTAAATGAGCCTCTCCCTTGTGTGAGAGATCTCAAGTCAATAGCGTAGCGCATCATTTCAGCTTGGGGAACATGGGCTCGAATGATTTGATACTTGTCGCTGGCGGCAATCATGCCCAACACCTTGCCACGTTTTCCATTGATATCCCCTATTACATCTCCCATAAAAACTTCAGGCACTATTATTTCCACCTCAACAACAGGCTCAAGTAAGATCGGTTTTGCTAGCTCTACCCCCTTACGGAAAGCAATAATAGCCGCAAGTCTAAAAGCCATCTCTGATGAATCTACAGCATGATAAGAACCGTCGCAGAGGGTGACTTTGATATCTGTCACGGGATATCCTATCATCGTTCCTTCAGCCATAGCCTCGCGAATGCCCTTTTCCACAGCCGGAATATATTGTTTCGGTACTGATCCACCAAAGATTGCTTCGGCAAACTCAAAGTCTTTACCTTCTGAGGGTTCTATGTTAATCCATACATGACCATATTGACCATGCCCACCAGTTTGTTTTTTATGTTTCCCTTCCACTTTAACTGCTTTACGAATTGTCTCACGATAGGGTACGCGAGGAACTTTCATGGATACTGCAACTCCGAATTTACGTTTCAGCTTTTCTAGAAAAATTTCCAGTTGCATTTCCCCTAGTCCTATTAAAAGCAACTCTTTGGTTTCAGTATTTTTACTAATAATGATCGTTGGGTCTTCTTCCGCTAAACGAGACAATGCACTACCAAGTTTATCCTCATCCCCTTTAGTTTTCGGCTCAATCGCTACTGATAAAGTAGGTATAGGAAAATCAATACCTTGAAGTTTCACCAGCTGTTCCTTCCCACATAAGGTGTCTCCAGTTCTCACATCTTGTAATTTAGCTACAACTGCAATATCTCCTGCGGATACTGAAGCAACTGATTCTTGTGTTTTACCACGCAAATAAAATGGCTGCCCAATTTTCTCATCTAACCCTCGACTAGAATTATAGATCGGCGTTTCAGCATTAAAATTTCCTCCATAAACCCGAAAGAACGACATTTTCCCGACGTAGGGATCAGCTAAGGTTTTGAACACTAAAGCCGCTTTTTCCGGGATTACTTCAGGCGCTGAAACGAATTTAGTTAAGAAATTAATAATATTAGTGACCCCAATATTTTTGTATGCGGAGCCGCAAAGTATCGGGATAACAAGGTTTTGTTTTAACGCCAGCTGCAAAGCTATTTGCAGATCCTGCTCATTTAATCTTTCTCCTTCAAGGTATTTCGTCAAGATTTCATCATTCGTTTCAGCGACAGCCTCAGCTAATTGCTCTCGTAATAAATCTATCTCTACCAGGTATTTAGCCGAAACCTCTTTAACCGAAAACTTACCGCTTCCATTGGCTTCGTAGTGATATTCTTTATTCTCGATAATATCAATAACGCCATGAAAACTTTCTTCTTGGCCGATTGGAAGCTGCAAAGGAACAAACCTTGCCTGTGGATAAGCATTTTTAAGTTGCTCCAGCACCTTACCAAAATTAGCATTTTTCCGATCTAGTTTATTAACAAAGATTGCTATGGGTAACTTATGTTGCTCCATAACATTCAACGTGATTTCCGCTTGAACTTCTAGTCCTGCCACGCCACAAAGTACTAAAATTCCGCACTCGGCGACGCGCAAAGCACTCTTGACTTCCCCGAAAAAATCTAAATATCCTGGGGTATCGAGAATATTTACCTTCACCCCCAGCCACTCAATAGGAATAAGACTCGTACTAATCGACACTTTGTGTTTCACTTCTTCTGGCAAGTAATCCGAGACGGTGTTTCCCTCTGTAATTTTACCAATACGGTTGATAACACCCGAATTGAAAAGTAAGGTTTCCGTGAGGGAAGTCTTCCCTGCTCCTCCATGCCCTACCAGACAGACGTTACGAAGATGTTCCGTGTCATAGTTCTTCAAGACGATCTCCTCCTTGATATTATTTAAGAAAAAGGACGTATGCCTTTTTACTCGCAACATTATTACAGGAGTTTTCTAGGTCAGAAGATACCACGTTAGTCTCATTTTATTGAATAGATTAGGTCAAGTATTCTCTTTTTAATAATTAATTTTCGTTTCGAAAGTCCCCCAGACCTTTGGTTGTTTGTTTCTAACCATACATTTTCCTAAAGCCCAGACATCTTGCACCTGTAAGTCTTCATCAAGTACCACTATGTCTGCATCGTAACCGACGCGAATCGAGCCTTTATTCTTTAGACGGAGTACATTTGCCACATTAGAGGTAATCGTACGCAGACCAACCTCCAAGGGAAGTCCATAGTGTAATACAGCTTCTCGGACATCACGCCAAAGAACTTCCACTGAGCCGATTCCCATACCAATAAGAACACCTGCTTCGTTGTACTGAGGCATACTTCCGTTTCCGTCTGAAGTCACGGTAATTCGATCATTGAGAATCTGACGTTCGTTCAACATTTGCAAGACAGCCGGTACCTGTAGTTCTGCGGGAAAATCGTCGCACCCTGCTGTAAGATCGATATGACCACCTGCTAAAAGAAACTGAATCCCTTGTTCCAATAAGGAATGCGTTCTATTTATGTGTGTAGGCATAAATTGCGTAATAGGAATCTCAGTTTGGTCCAGAATTGTCAAAATGGGTTGTAGTCCTCGTTTTCCTTCCCCAAGATGGAGATGGACCACCCCTGCTTTTCCTCCTAACATCCCTCCAACTCGGGCCTCCGCGGCTAAATGCTCTAGTTCAGAAATTTGAGGTTGCGTCGAACGATGATCTGATATAGCTATTTCCCCCGCTCCAATGACCTTTTCAATCAAGGTCATATCTTGTTGCAAGGTTGGTAACAGAGTTCGCGTAGGAACTTGATAGGCACCACTATAGATAAACGTGGTAATTCCCTCAACCTCAAGGCCTTGTGCCTTAACGAGAAGCTCAGACATAGACCGGGATATGGAATCTGTCCCCAAACAACCGACAACCGTCGTCGTGCCTCCCCGAGTTAATTGGGAAAGCTGAATTTCCGGAGTACGAGAAGCCGGGCCTGCTTCTCCTCCGCCTCCGCATATATGAACATGAGCATCGATAAAACCCGGAACTAATCGTCGACCTTGAAGGTCAATTACTTCCCCTTCCACATAATCTGGAAGGCTAAAGTTCTTTCCTAAAGCCGCTATACTACGCCCCACAATCAGGACATCAGTATTATCTATTAGTTCCGGATTATATAGTTTAGCATTTTTTAGTAATATCCACACTTATATCCCCCCTTTGGAGGTAGAATGTCCCAATTATGGTGTTATATTCTCTCCTAAGAAGTCTTTCTCTATGTTAAGTCAAAATCCTTTAAACTAAGATTGTCACCAGAAAAAATTTGCTAAGCATTTCTTATTTTACAGAAGCATAAGGTTAAGTAAAACAATAGCTTGTTTCAAGCCTTAACTTGCGGAGGGTTACATGTCAAAAAGGACCTTTGTATACGGAGCAACCATACTTTTTGGTGCCAATTTAGTAAACCGAGTTCTAGGCTTCACTTATCAATATTTAATCATGAACCATATTGGCGGTGAAGCTTATGGTCTATTTAACATGGTTTTCCCAATTTACATGCTGGCCCTTGTCTTAACGACTGCCGGCATTCCTCTCGCAATTGCCAAAATGGTCTCAGAAGAAGTTTCCCTTGGGCGTCCAGCCCAAGCACGGGCCATCTTCCGCCTAGCATTTTGGCTTTTGTTAATCTCCGGTGCCGTCGTATCGACTGTCTTGTATCTTCTCACTCCTTTCTTAACTTATTATATTTTCCCTGACCCTAGAGTTCTTAGAATATTTCAAATTTGCACTCCAGCCATTTTCGTTGTCTCCATTTCTTCAGTTTTTCGAGGGTATTTTCAAGGCTTACAGAATATGGTCCCAACCGCTTTAAGTCAAATTTGCGAACAAATTATCCGAGTCGCTGTAGGTTATACAGCAGCGGTTAGGCTCCTCAGTGCTGGTGTCGAGTGGGCCGCTGCCGGGTTAGCTTTAGGGATGTTGGCTGGAGAACTTGTAGGTTTACTAGTAATTGCAGTTCAGTATCAGTTTGTATTACCCAAATTTAAAGACGAGAATCACGAAACTGTTTATTCCTCACGGTTCATCCTGACAAAGTTATGGCGCCTTGCGTCACCAGTAACTGCAGGTAGGTTGCTTTCCACAGGGTTATCTGCCTTGGATGCCCTGCTCATCCCGCTGCGTCTTCAAGTTGCCGGATACGGCGCTCGTGAAGCTACAACCTTATTCGGACAACTTGGGGGGGCTGCATTTACTTTACTCACCTTTCCAAGTGTCTTTACCTTTGCCTTAGCTACTTCGCTGGTTCCTTCCATTTCTGAAGCAGCTGCCCGACGCCAATACCAGGTCGTACGTGTCCGTAGTGCTGAAGCCATTCGTTTAACAATCCTAGTTGGAATTCCATGCCTTATTATCTTATTTTATTTTGCCCGTCCACTCACCTCAATGTTCAAAAGTACAGAAATCGCACCAATTTTACGAGTGTTAGCCTTAGGTGGCATCTTTTCGTATATACAACAAACCACAACGGGAATTCTTCAAGGATTTGGAAAAGTTCACCTTCCAGTCCTTCATTCCATCATTGCGGCAATGATACGAGTTCCATTATTAATATATCTCACCGGTCTTCCACAATGGGGGCTAAGGGGAACGGCCTTGGCGTATACCATTGGTTTCATTATTATGGCGGTTCTTAATCTAATGGCAATTTCACGCTACACAGGAATGCCCTTAGATCTGCAAAGATTTCTCCTCCAACCAGTCAGTGGGGGAATCGGTATGCTCCTAGTTTTTCACGTTTTAGACCCCATTTTCGGCGGACAAGTGGCTGGATATCTCATTGAATTTTCGGTGGGAACTGCGCTTTACAGTCTGATCTTATTTTTCAATGGGGGGGTAACCATAACTGATATAAAACGGCTTCCTTGGATTGGAAAATACCTTCCGCGCTAATACTAATTCCACCAACGCTGAATTTGTTTTCCCCATTGCCAATAGGATAAGAGACCCGTTAAAAAAATGAAGATTAGAGCAAATAACTTATAAACAAAGTACACTTTGATTACAGACAAAAAGACCATAACTACACCAAAAAGCGCAGGGATAGCCAAATACTTAAAAAGCGTATTTGATCTTTCTTTGTTTCTTAAGCCTCGAAATGAAAAAATAACAATAAAAAGTACAAAATAAAAGATAAAAGTTCTAATTATCATCAAGAACTATCCTCCGTTAACAAAAACATAAGCTATCCAGAATTTGTATACTATAAACTTTTGAAAATTTGCGAATACTACAACTGTCCTGAAATTGAAGTAAAATAAAATGTGAGGAGATGTAGCAGATGAGCCGAAGAAAAAGCAATAGTGGCATTTTACCCCACGCTGTATTGGAGCAATTCAAATGGGAAGTTGCCGATGAATTAGGTTTGAGCCAAAAAATTAAAAGCCAAGGCTGGGGGAATATGACTTCTCGCGAATGTGGGCATGTAGGGGGACGAATCGGAGGCAGTATGGTCAAAACCATGATGCGTCGAGCGAAGGATTCTTTAAATAACACTTCACTATAGATTCACGTAAAGGAGTACAGAATTCTGTACTCCTTTACGTATGCTCATTAAGAACGCGTACTTTTAAGATTACCCTTATCACTATCAAATATGGTTTGCCACTCTTTAACGCAAACAAAATCCGTCAAATCACTATGCATGGGAGTAATCGAAATAAAGTCCTCTTGTATCGCTCTCAAATCCGTATCTGACTCAAGATCTTCAATTAAATTGCCACATTGCCAATAATACGTTCTTCCATGAGGATCAACCCGTCGTTCAAAAACGTTTTCATAGACAGCTTTACCTAAACGCGTCACCTTCACACCACGCCACTCGCCCCGAGGCTTTCCAGGAATATTTATATTCATTAAGCATTCTTGATTAAACTGAACAATAAAATCTAATTGCTCTGCTACATAAGTTGCAGCTGGTTCAAAATTCGCAAACTCATAACTAGCCAAGGAAACTGCAAGTGCCGGAATTTTCAGTATTACCCCCTCCATCGCCGCTGAAACAGTTCCGGAATAAAAAACATCCGTTCCTAAGTTGGAACCGAAATTAATTCCAGAAATTATAAGATCAGGTTTGGAAATGAGCCCACCTTGTATTGCCAGTTTCACACAATCAGAAGGGGTCCCACTAATAGCGTACCCCATCTGCTGTCCATCTAACTTGTGTTCTGTGAGCAACAAAGGTTCAAATAAAGTTATAGAATGACCTGTGGCTGAGCGCTGACCTTCAGGGGCAATAATGCTAATATTATGATTTGTCTGTGATCTAAGGGTACGATATAATGTTTGGATCCCAGGTGCATTATAACCATCATCATTGGTCAGTAAAATATGCATGCGTTTCCCCCAATCACTCGACTTCGTATACAGAAATAACCATTTTATCTTCCTTTTTTGTCAAACCAAACATGAGTCTATAATCTTTTAAATTCTTATTGAGAAAATCAACAACCTTATAAAGTTCGCCATTAACTCCTAGTCGTTGTGTGGCAATGAGTTCTATTTTCCCCTGTCGATCGGACGAATTTGTTTTTTGATCATCCACGGAGATCTCCTCTTTCTTAACTTCTATGTCCTTGAATCAGGGAAAATGCTTCGGATCTTGTGATGGGATTAGTTTTAAAAATCCCTCTTACTGCAGAGGTCAATGTTTGTGATCCCGCTTTCTTAACCCCTCGCATGGTCATACACATATGTTCCGCTTCTATAACAACCAAAACGCCTAGTGGAGCAAGTTCGTCCATAATTGCATCTGCAACTTGTGAGGTCAAGCGTTCTTGCAACTGTGGTCTGCGAGCAAACCCTTCAACGACACGAGCAAATTTTGACAAACCAGAAATTTTTCCTTTGCGCGGAATATAGGCAACATGTGCCTTGCCGTAAAATGGTACAAGATGATGTTCACACATTGAGTAAACCGGTATATCCTTAACAATTACCATTTCTTCATGTATTTCTGAAAATTGAACTTTCAAATGACGACTAGGGTCTTCATGTAACCCAGTAAAAACTTCTTCATACATTCTGGCTACTCTTTGCGGAGTATCTCTTAATCCTTCACGGTCAGGGTCTTCTCCAATAGCCTCTAAAATCATGTAAACTGCTTGTTCGATTTTTTCTAAATCCATTACTTGTATTTCTCCTTTTCAAGGGTCCTCTAGGAACGAATTCATCTATAGTTATCCCATAAAACGTGCGTTTGAAGGAATGACTCAAACTACAACGTTCCAACAGTCCCCTGCAATTTTCATAACTACTCTCATATTTACGAGTGAAATGAGTATATTACTTTGTATTTTAACATTATTATTAACAAAAGAAAATGAAATATCAAATATTACGTGTCAGAAAGTAATGGGAAAAAAAGAGAAGGGCTTCTCCCCCCTCAGTCATGCAAGCTTCAACGCCTTATTAAAACAGTCGATGGCTGTATCAAATTGATCAATTTGATCATAAATATTTCCAAGTAACGCCCATCCTGCTGAATGGTTTGGGTCTATTTTGAGAAGTAAGTTAAGTAAATCAATTCCTTCCTGCCAGTTTCCTTTCCGCGTGAGGCAAACACACAGATTATATAGAATGAGTGGATGATTTGGTGTCAACTCTAACGCTTCACGATAATACTCTGCGGCTTTTCTAGTTCGACCCTGATGCACCAATGTAAAGGCGTAATTATTGAGTAGTATAGGGTCTTTTGGGTATAAATTTTTTGCACGTTCCAATAAATTTAAAGCATCTTGAGACTGGCCCAGGTTTTGATAGACAGCTGCTAGGTTGCTTAATGAATCATAATGATCTGGTTCATATTTGAGAGTGAGTTTATAATACTTAATTCCTTTTTTGATTTGATTGTTTTGGATATAACAGTACGCTAATCTTGCCGCTAAATCTGGCGTACCCCCATAACGAAGCGAATTTTCAAAACTTTCACAAGCATCCGTTATTTGTTCCAGGCGTAAGTGCATCTCAGCTTTCATTTCCCAATGCAAGGAATTACGTGGTTGCAGCTGGCAACATCCCTGAAAACATCTTAACGCTTCTAGATATTCATCATGAAAAGCGTAGATAATCCCAAGACGATAATTTGTTTCTGCTTGTTTTGGTGCCGCTCGCAAGGAATTATCCAGTGCTTTAATCGCCGCGCGCCAATCTCCGAGTTCTAGAAAACAATCAGCTAGTAAGTCCCAGTAAATTGAATTCTGAGGCTTTGCTTGGATTGCCTGCTCGATTTTTTTCTTCGCCTGAGGAATAAGTGCTTGACCGATATAACACCGTGCGAGAAGATAACTTATCTCCGGTAATTCTTCATTCTGCTCACTTTCCTGGCGTTCCAAATAATCTCTTGCTTCCTGAAAAGCTCGGGCTTCGATCAACGACTGCGCTACTTTAAAACTGGACTTAGGCGAATCACGACTTAGTAAATCCACCCAATTTAAGATAGCTTCATCCGTCCTTCCAACGCGATATTGCCATTTAGCTAGGAGAGAATTCCACAAATATGAATTTTTGAGAGATGGACTTTTTTGTTTGACATTTGAGGTCAGAGGTAGATTCATAGTCTTCACCCCTTTTACTTATTTTACCATATATGTGTTCTCCCTCCACCGTGCCAGCACCTTCTCTTTATACCAGAAATCTACCGTCAAATGTATGTTTAATGTGCGGTAATTCTCAAATAATCACCACCATAACCTCTTCAGTTGTCAACTTCCTGCAATACCACTCTCAAGTTCTTGGTAATAGCTCACAATTCTATAAAAACTACTTTAAATTTATTTAAAAAAAGAGGCAGCTTTTTAGAGCGCCTCTTCACATTTATGGCAATATCCATAAAATTTCAAATCATGATCCAGGACTTTAAATTGAGATCGTTTTATAATTGCGGCTTCCAAGGATTCTAATAAATCATCATCAAACTCTGAGACATTCCCACAACGCAAACAGATAAGATGATGGTGATGATGCTCTTCGTCCTTTCTGCTAAATTCGTACCTGCTTCGCCCATCACCAAAATCATTTTTAAGTAACACTCCTATTTCCGCCAATATGTCCAGGGTACGGTAAACTGTAGCTAAGCCGATTTCAGGATTTTGGTGTTTCACCAGCATATAAATCTCTTCAGCACTCAAATGACGATCTACATGTTCCAAAAATGTTTGTAATATCGTCAAACGCTGGGGGGTTACCTTATAGGAATGATTACGCAATAAATTGCAAATACTTTCGAATGTTTTCATTCAACCCCTCCTCTACACATCATCCATTATATGTTAACTAGACTCAATTGCAAAGAGTTTACGTAGGATTAACGATCAAAGACTTCATATATAGCAAACTTTAAATAGTCTGTTTCTTCGCTTCCTAGTAGCACGGGATGGTCTATACCCGCACGTCGGAATTCAATTAGCCGCAATACCTTATGCGCATCAATAGCGGCTTCTTGGAGCATATCCAAGAAGCGAGTCGAACTCAAGTGATAAGAACAAGATGCCGTTACTAAGATTCCACCAGTACGAACCAACTTCATACCCTGTAAATTAATTTCTTTATACCCCCGTATGGCCCCTTCGAGAGCTTGACGATTTTTAGCAAAAGCAGGAGGGTCTAAAATTACAATATCCCACATTTTTTTATCTTTTACCTGTTCTCTCAAAAAATCAAAAGCATTGGCAGCCACAAATTCAGTTCTATGAAGAAACCCATTGAGTAAGGCATTACCTTTGGCCATCTCAATGGCCCTCTCTGAAATATCTAAGCATGTCACTTTTTTGGCCCCGTAATGGCAAGCGTGCAACATGAAAGAGCCTGTATGGGAAAAACAATCCAGTACTTCAGCACCGTTCCAAAAGGGATTTTTGATTTCTTTACCTGCAGCGTTTCTTGGATGTCCACTCTCATCCTCTTTAATTCCATGGCGTGCACCCCACCCTGTCATAAGCGGCTTTAGCGCAGCTCTGTTTTCTCTTTGATCAAAAAAATACCCTGTTTTCTGTCCCTCCGCAACATCTACTAAAATACTTAGTCCATTTTCGCGTACCGTTACACGGGTATCAAAAGGGTCTTCTACAAAGCCCGCTCTTTCTTCAAGTCCTTCCAGCCTCCTTACCGGAACATCGCTTCGTTCATAGATTCCGCGCGGGTTAAATACCTTCTTTACAGCATCAAAAATCCATTGTCGCCGCACTTCCATTCCCAGCGAAAGAATTTGAATAACCAGAACATCTTCATATTTATCAATAATTAGTCCTGGTAAGAAATCTGCTTCCCCATGGACAACTCGACATGAAGTTGCTAGCGGTAATAACCACCTTCGATGCTCCCAAGCTTGCCTAATTTTATCCTGAAATGTGATTTCATCCACTTTTGTTTCTGAGTAGGTCACAACTCGGATAATGAGTTGGGATAGAGGGTTATAGAACCCCTGTGCTAAAAAATGCCCGGCATGATTATGAATATGTATAACATCACCACCCTGTGGGTCACCCTCTATTCTTTCAATTTCACCCGGATACACCCATGGATGCCCTTGTTCAAGTCTTTTTTTGCGGTTTGGTTTAAGAAACGCTCTTGAAATGATCATATAATTTTTTCCTCGCTTTCCAGTGAAACTATATTGAAGATAGACGTCCTTCAAAATATACCTCGAAAGTCATAGAAAAGGAAGCCTTTGCTTCCTTTTCTTAAAGTTCTAGGGACAATTCATGAATTTCCCCTACTTAACCACGCTTAATACCATCTCCGGTAAGGATACGGATATGCAGGATACTGATATGGTCTAGACGGAACATAGCGAGGTGCCGTTAAAGTTCCTAATCCAAAACCTAAAGCAAAGGGGATAACACCAAAAAACATATAAACAACTCCTTCCTGAAATAAGATATTGGTTCTATTCCATTATATGGAGCAGAACCCTTTATGGTAATAAAAAAACCGCCCCTCTACAAATCGGTGTTGGGGCGGTGGACGGTTAATAAATTCCAATTGACTTATAATAACTTATGTTTTAAGACAGGCGATCCCGGAGAACATCAACAATTTCATCTGCACTCCGTCCTGATGCATTAATAACCGGCATTTTAACAGGCCATTCAGGGGCTAATACATCAGTTCCGTCTCCTTTGACAACTGCGGCTTGAACGTTCTTTAATGCTTGCCCTTCTAGCGGAGTCGTCTTAAATCCTGCGTCATTTAGAGCCCGATTAACATTTTCAAGTCCAGTTTCAATTGCTATCATTTTATACATTGTTTAACCCTCCTCAACCTATTTTTATTTTCCCCTAATAGTTTAAACGTATTCAAGATTGGTTAAAAATCATAACGCTCTTTAAACTGGATCTGATAATCCACGGATAAAAGCGAGTCTTGGATTTGTAGGCGTGGCGACAGATCAGGAAACACAGCCTCTATAGTGCACGTTATTATCCCCTGTGTTTCAATAACCAACTGTATCAGTTTTTTATGGGGTGGCGTTCTTTGTAGTTCGAGTAAATATTTCCCAGAGGATTGTTGCACTCCTTTGAGTTCCAATTTTTTGGGGAGTTTTATCATCGATAAAAAGCTGTCGGTCTGGATTTTAAAAGGATGTGCGCTTTCTAACTTGAGACTGATTATATAGGGTTCAGTTATATAATTGAGTTTAAAGGAAATATTGAGTGCTCGCAAAGAGTCTTCTTTATCTTTATTTTTTTCTACCACAGATGTTTCGACGCTTATTGGGGCTAATTCATCATGACGAATGGGTATGAATTGGCTATTTCCTTCTTGTCCGTTCAGATCTTTTATTAGCTGGTTAGGGAGACGTTCATCAGAGAAAATGTGAACCGATCCATCATTATTCCCTGACCACTCTTCTCGAACTGTAACTGTCTGTGGATAATCTTTAGAGTAAATCGGAACTAAGCCAAGTCCCAAAATAAGAAAACAGATAATTATTATTGCAGGCTTTCGCGTATAGTACAGTATTTTTTTCGAAAGTTGTATGTTTGTCAGTGCGACATGTAACGCCGCTAATAAAAAGGGAATGAGAAGTAAGCTGTAGATACCTAGAAAAATTATAGAATATTCGTGTATTGCTTTGTAAAAGCTTGCCCACTGCTGAGAATTTAAGAGCTCAAAATGCATCTTATAAATAAAATAGGGTCCTATCAATACCAAGATAATATTTGGTACAAATAACTGTAAATCCATGCACAGAAGCCAAAATACAAAGGGAAAAGCAAGGTCAACTCGAATGAGTGCTGCTACTAAACTAACCGCAAAAAGCAGCGAAACTCCAGTAGCCCAATATAGCTCTGGATCCCTTGCTAAAGGAACTTTATGCAGCAAACCCGCTAAAATAATAACAATTCCTAAGGCAATGCCGATACGGACTACAAGAAAGATCATAGGATACGCGTGATACAATAACTGAACCTTTTTTAGCCAAATCCATAGGATTTCCCCAATCCCACTCAAGCCAACTACAAGCACACTCATTAATAATGTAATTCCTATTATACCCAAAGCTTTTTTCCAATTTAATCTTTGTTTATCTAAGTTTTTCCTATGAATCTTAATTAAGAGCAGTACCGTAATTATAAATGTTAAAAAAGTGATGCCCCTAATTTCATTACCCGTGAGTACAAATACAAAATTTCCTATTACAAACGGTAAATACAACTCATCCCAATCGTTTGGACCCAGCTTTTCCAACTTTACAGATGTTAGCAATCGATGAGTATAATCGCCGACTCTCTGCATTTCTTTCAGAGATATATGCTCTAGACGATCTTCCGGTCGATGGAAATATCCTGCAGGGCGCCCGAAAATACTCACTCCCAGAGCCGGAATTCCTTTATCCAAGAAGGAACTAAAATCGCTTGTACCTCCCTGAGAACTTTCACGGGTCATCATAATAAAATCCCGACTGAGATGAAATGGGATAGCACTTTCACGTGCCAAAGCTGTTACTTGCTTAATTAACTCTGGAGGTGCTGACTTAATTCCTGCGACATCTATTTCTAGCGGGGTTCCAACCATGTCCACATTAAGCATCCAGCGAACTGCCGATAAATCTGCTTGTGCAGTATAGAATTGAGAACCAACTAGCCCATACTCCTCCGCTCCGAAGAAAATAAACTGATAGGTTTCTTGATGAGGTTCTTTACTCAGGACTCGTGCAAGCTCTAGTAAAACCCCCACACCTGAAGCATTATCAATCGCCCCGGGTGCATTCAGATTTGCCGAATCGTAATGAGCACCGCCTACAATTGTGACGGGTAGAGTCCCCGGTAACTCAGCAATTATATTTTGGCTATTGATCAGTTCTATCTTTTGGTCTTGTTGTAAGATAGATGCTTCTCGTATCACAACTTTACTAAAAGGCTGTTCACGTACTTTCCAGCCATTTTGAGTTAAAACATAACTAATGTACTGGGCTGCCGTTAATTCCGACTTGCTTCCAGCAGGTCGAGGTCCGATATCTTGGGCAAGATGCTTTACATGCTCGTAAGCCAGCGTGGCGGAAAATTCGGTTGTTGAAGCATCAGGAATAGAAGTCATAATATTCTTCGAATTGACCAGCCATGAAATTGCTATAAGACTTAAAATAATCAATACTATAGTTACATTAGTTTTTAACATCTTCATAAATCAATGCCCTTTCAAAGAATTATACTTGTTTGCGAATTTTATGAGAAACATAGATTAGTTATGCCTTGCAAAACTATTAACCTCTTGGACATATATGGTATAATATAGACAACATTTTTATTTAGGGAGAAGTATGTACCATGTCAAAATCGAGATTCGTCTTTTTTTCCTTCATTCTGTTGTTTAGTATATTGTTTTTAAGTGGTTGTTCACTTAAACTGCCGAAGATTTTTCCTGAACCTGTCGCAATTTCCAACCTGCCCGCTAAAGCACTATTCATTGATCAAGATGAAATTTATAACCAAACGTTAACCCTCATCCAGTCTGCACAAACGTCTATTTACGTTGAGCAAGCCGAGTTTAATGACCCTCGCCTTGTAGAACTTATCCTAACAAAATCCCGTGCAGGAATAGATGTCCGCATCCTCTTAGACCAATGGCAAAAAGTAAATTGGGCAACACTAGATCATTTAAAGAGTCAAAATGTATCAATTCAGTATTATCCTGCACAAAAGGGACAAATCAACCATACCAAATACTTAATTGTTGACCAAAAAATTGCGATGATCTATGGACCACCTTGGACCGCCGATGGACTGCAAGCCCACGATCTTGCAGTAGAATTATCCGGAAAATCCGCTTGGAAAGCCGCAACTTTATTCTCAAAGGATTGGGCATTTACTACAACTTTCCCTTTGGACGTACCCGATACCTCCAATCTACCGGATGATAATGTTGTATTAGCCACCAACGCCCATGTTAGACAACAGCTTGACAATCAGATATCAACTAGTACAAAATCTATCTGGATAGAAATTCCAGAAATATCTGATGATGACTTAATTCAGGCCCTTGTCAATGCTGCCGAGAAAGGGATAAATGTTCGTCTTATTTTAGATCGAGCAGCGAAAACTAAAACACCGGATTCTATTGAAAAATTAACAATCAAAAACATTACCCTCCGATATTATCCTAATAAACCTCGGTTCGGGATGCATTTGGCCATTTTTGATAACTCGTCCTTTCTGTTAAGCAGCTCAGAATGGACCCGGTATTCATTTGTCGCCAATCATGAATTTTCGATTACTGTCCCCTCTCCTTTAGCCTCCGCAAAGTTAGGCGATCTTTTTATACAAGATTGGGGAAAAAGTACTGACTAGCGAAAGCTAACTTGCTTCACTTTTTAATTCAAACTACCTGCATACTGAAATAGGCGTAAAAGACAGATTCAAATTGTCCTTTACGCCTATTTCAACAAATTATATCGAATAATAGCCCTGTTATTGAGGTAGGATCCCCTAATCCTCTAATTCGTTTAAGTGTTGGCAATCTCCAACAAGTTTTGGTATCCATTTTTGCCCAACGACCTCAAAGATGTTCAAGGCCGTATTATATTGCCACGGTGTTTTAGCCCACTCATGGACCTCAAAACCTAGAGCCTTCGTAACTAACAACTTTAAAGTTAACCCATGAGTTACGAGACAAACTGTCTCTTCCGGATGGGTACTGATAACTTGTTGTAAAAAGTTCCAGGCCCTTTCTACTACTAAGCCCATGTTCTCTCCACCTGGGGTGGTGACAAGATGTGGCTCTGAATCCCAAATTTTAAATATATCCGGATTGGCTTCTCGTAAGTCTTGCCAGATTCGCCCTTCCCATTCGCCAAAGGCAAACTCGCGCAGTGCAGGATTTATGGATAATTTTTCGAGTCCGAGTTCACAACGGATCTCTTCTGCAGTCCCTATTGCTCTAGATGAATCACTGGAATAAATATGTTCAATTCCCTCGTCCCTAAGTCTAACTGCTAAGGAACGGGCCTGAAATATCCCTTTTTCTGTAAGCGGAGAATCCAAACTCCCTTGAACTCGCCCTTCAATGTTCCATAAGGTCTGGCCATGACGCGTTAGTATGATTCGAGTCATCATTACACCTCTTCACATTATAAGGGTAGGGAATATTCCCTACCCTTCCCCAACTTGCCGTAAGACTTCAGGTTTCTGACCCCGCTCTCGCAGGTGGGCACTTAGTTCAAACTTTCCAACTTCCCTAGTAAAGGGCCTGTTGTAATAGCTTAACATTCAGTTCCCTTGTCACTATATAGGATCAAAACCATGATAATCAATACGTACAAGGCAGGATGTATTTGTATTATACCACCACTGTGCAAAAAAATCTCTAGCTATTGTTGGAAATTATCGTTTTCGCAGTTTATCCTCAATCTCACCTAAACGATCTTGAAGTAAGGCAATGGTCATTTCTTGGGTACGTACACGCCGCCGAAGATGATCAACGAGTAGTGTTAGCTCAGTGACGTCATCATTTAACGCTTCCAGAATTACTGCAGTGTGAGGCTTTCCCTCGTCACCCACATCCTCAAGATTTGGTGTTTCGTTAAGTGCTACTTCTGAAGATTTCTCTAAACTTTCCTGAATAGGCAAAAGATATCGAAAACGTGCATATCTCGAGTTGCGTCCCGGTTGTACTTCAATAACTCCGTCTTCCGTCAAGGCCTGAATTGCACGTTTTAAAGTAACACTTGCCGCTCCTGTTTCTCGTTGAATATCTGAATATGCTAGTTCGAAGTCTTTACCATGATACATACTTGAAATATTCTCAAAAAACTGTACAAATTTTCGATGAGTTTTTTCTTTTAATCTCAATGTTAGTCCATCCTTCCACATTAATTATTATTATAATTAAAAATTAATTATATTATAGCAAATTTCAGGAAAAAATCCACACTGAGATCAATTTAAATTAAACTTAAAGAAATCTACTCAGCCTCTTGCTAAGTATCTTCTCTTTTTTTAAATCTTGATAATTATAGTGTTACTAGTCATACTCCATTAAATTAAGGCATAGGTAGATATCATTAAGGGAGGGATATTCATGTCAAAATCCTTTCAGTTTAAATTAATCTTAAAAGGTATTCTTTTGGCATCCATCTTAGCAATGTTAATGTCACTCTTATTTGGGGCCCTACTCTCTTTCACATCTGTTCCTGAGTCTGAACTGTCGATCAACATTATCTTTGGCACAAGTATCTTTGTCGCTGCTTTCATCACAGCTTACCAAGCGGGCACTCGGGGATTGTACTATGGCTTGGCTGTCGGCCTTGGATTTATTTCCCTAATATTTATCCTTTCTGCAATTTTCTGGGCTGATACACCATCTTGGCTTAAAATGGGGGAAAAAACTATCCTGGCACTAGTTTCGGGTGGTATTGGCGGAATTATCGGAGTGCTTTTTCCTTAGTTTTAAATAAACACTTTCAATTTAACCTCCACAGTTATACAATATAATTAAGTAACTGTAGAGGAGGTTCTATCGATGTGTGTCGAAAAAACGGCTTGGGAAGAAGTCATTGATTTTCACGGGCATACTTGCCCCGAAATATCTTTAGGTTATCGTGTGGCGCAGATTGCAATACGCGAACTAGGAATTCGCCCAGCACCAAACTCAAAGCTTTTGGTTACTGCCGATACCCATTCCTGTGCCCTTGACGCCTTTCAGGTGTTAAACCATGTAACCTATGGACGAGGGAATTTGATAGTCAATGAAAAGAAAAGCCATGTTTATCACTTTCAATATAGTGCTACATCCGAGGAATTACAGATCTCAATAGCAACAGAAATACTAGAGCACCTTTCAGTAGCTGACGACCACTTAACAATGCGTGAGAAACAAAATAAAAATTTGGAAGCCATCCAATTCATTCTGGGGGACTGAAGAACCGCTTTTTTGTAAATTTCGTAAAGTTTAAGTGAAGTGAAAAAGCATGAGAACTCTTATAGATTTCTCATGCTTTTTTTAATCCACTATCTTTGGTTGCCGATCTCTCCATATTCTCCAAACTAGGAGCAACAGTGCAATCCCTGTAGCCGCCATACTGCTCCATTGCGCTGCAGACCAATTGAATAAAAAACGTGGGCTATCCCCCCGTAGACTCTCCAGAAAAAATCTAGATAGATTGTACAGTACCATATACAACAAAAAGATCATACCTGATGGCCATTTTCTCAATTTCAAAATCACGAGAAGAGCAAAAATAATTACATCAACTTGCCCTTCCCACACTTCCGCTGGCCATAGAGGTTGATTCCCAAATGTGTCTCGAGCAATTGTGCCAACAGGATACAGAATTCCAAAGTCTCCCCCTGTTGGACCCCCAAATGCGTCACCATTCATCAGATTTGCATTCCGTCCAACCGACTGCGCAAGTATAAGCCCAGGGGCCGCTAAATCTGCTATTTTCCAGAAAGGCAGCTTCTTTGTCCAGACGTAAATTCCGCCAACTAATAATGCGCCAACCACCCCCCCTTGAATCGAAAGTCCGCCATGCCAGATGGCTATAATTTCTCCCGGATGCTGGCGATAAAATGCCCAGTCAAAAAAGAACACTTGCCAGAAACGAGCACCCAATAATCCTGAAATAAGTAAAATAGGTGCTAAATCCATGATCGGTTCCATATATTGCTGTTGCCCTTCAACTTTGGCAAAATATAGTGTTATGCCCACGCCTACAATGAAGGCCAATGCGAATAGTGTCCCATAGGCACGAATAGGAAAATCCCCTATGAAGAACCAGTACTGATGCATTATCTCCCCTCCTATGCCGAAATACCTTAGATTCCTAACTTCAAGACACCCGTTGATCACTTAAGAACATAATAACAGATCCGATGTTAATCATCGGATCTATTAAGATTATAAACTGTTCAATTTTGCAAAGAATCGATCGTGTTGATTGAGCTTTGGTATTGCTGCCTCACGTTCCGTTTTCCCTGTTGGTTTTTGAACTGTTTTAAAATAATTGGAATGTTTATTCTTCCCCGCTAAGGAATCAGAGTACATTGTAACAAGTAATGTTGCGATTACAATTAATACTAATAACCATTGAAATAACATGCCTAACACCTCCAATACTATTTTATGTTGTATACCGTAATTGTCAAGTTTTTCTTTAACTTAATAAATTTAAGTTGAAAAGGCCTTTAGTCAAAAGTCGCCGTCATACGGTCACCCGGATGTAAAACCGTGGTAAATTCTGCAGGTGTCCCATTGACGCTTAGTTTTAAGGAAGCCCCTGAATGAACTTCGTCAGGAAATTTTACATAAGGCAGAAGATCAGAAAGAATAGGCATTTTCTTATAGCCCTCTACCTTCAGCTCCATTCCACTTATTAGGGTTTGGTCTTCCGATATGGGACGTCCATGAAACGAAATAATCGTTTCTTGAGGAGGGTACTCTATTTGTATCCCATTGACGCTGAAATTAAGTGGCTTTGGCTCAAGTTTCAGCTCACCGACCGTGATTTGCTTTGTGCGGGCCTCAATTGAGTCCCCTTCATGTATAATATGGCTGCCGTCTACCCTACACCCATTGACTAAGAGCTCATGGGTTAAGTCAAAGGTATGGGTTTCCCCATTGATACGGATTTCAAGCTCTTCTTTTTTCTGTAAATTATAATTCATTTGTTGACAAAGCTTTTCTAAGTTATCGTTTTGGACGTATGTTATTTTATAGCCATCAAGAATTTTGTCAGTTTCCCTAGCCAAGCGATGATTCACAAACACTTGAGGGGCATAAACTTCACGTTTTCCATTCCAGACAATACTTTTTGCCTCTACAGATGGCAACACATCTTGGAAACACACCTGAGCATCTTCACCCGACTCTCCAGGGACGAAGACAATATCATCTCCCATTTTCAGTGATTGATCTAATTTGCCGGGTTTACCATTGACCGCTAATTGTGCTACGCTTCCCATAGTGCCTTTAATGACCCGCATTTCGCTATTCCATTCAAAGGTCAAGGCCACTCCAGGTTTCCCAAAAAAAGAACGTGGTAGGATCCCAGCAGCGAGTAAGGCCTCTGCAACCGTCGCTAATTGTAATTCAAAGATCGAAACAGGCGTATTGTTCACAGTCACAGTGTAATACTGCAACCCATTTCCTTCAAGCGCGGAAATTCCAATTCCGATGGGGGTAATACTTTCTGGTCCCCTTATGCCTTTCTCTCCATGTATCTCAATTAGCCGTTCTCTGATTTGAATACCCACTCTATTTTGAGGAATCCCCAGGGTTTCAGCCAGCAGTTCGGATAGCATAGGGGTTAAACTTCCTCCGCCAATCAGAATAACTGCTTGAGGGACCTCATTATTGAGAGCCAGAATCTCTTTTGAAATAGCTGAAGCTAACGTCCCCACCACAGATTGAATAACCTTTAAAACTTCATCTTTTTTCACAATGACTTTAGCTCCGAGGAAATCCTTAAAATTCAGTTCTGCTTTAGTATTTAATTCTCGTTTTACTTTTTCTCCAACTTTGAAATCGAGTAAATAATGTGCACATATCTCCTCAGTGACTGCGTCACCAGCCATTGGGACCATGCCATAAGCAAAAAAAGAGCCATCTTTTGTCAAGGCAATATCTGCAGTTCCTGCTCCTACATCAACCAACGCAAGATTAAGGCGCCTCATATTAGTCGGAATAGCTGCCTGACCTGCAGCTATCGGTTCTAGCGTAATACTGGAGATTTCAAGCCCCACACGGCTTAGTACCGCCACCAAGCCATCAACGACAGTCCGAGGTAAGAAGGTAGCAATAACGGAAACCTTCGCAACCTTACCCCGTTGCCCGATCAAACTAGAAATTTCCTCTCCCTCATTCCACCGACCAATAGGGTTGTAGCCAACACAGTGATAGCTTTGCGAATCATCCTCTTCTGAAGATTTCAGCTGACGAAGTGCCTGATGGACTGCTTCCATTTCCAAAGCTATTATATCTTCGCGTTCCCACCGCATTGGAAGTAGTTCCTTATGTTCCACAACAGCTACTTCGGTTCGGAGTGCCCGCCCTGCTGCTGCCACGGCAACACTTTTTAAAGTTATTTCTAACTTTTTTTCTATCTGCTCTTTTACCAGAACTACCGCTCTGGCAACTTCTTCAACGTCATGAACCTGTCCATCATACATGGCCCGCTGCCGATGTTCCGTTCGAGCACTTGCCAATATTTCATAACCCTGGTCTTTGTTCTTGATCATTACCAGACCCATGACCATACGGGTTCCAATATCTAACGCAAAAATAGGGTCCAATTGTTTCACCTCTCTTTGAGTACTTCGACCCCTTTAAGGTAGACTCCTTTTTCAGCCTTCAATTTTCATGAACTGTAGCGCAATTACCGTTTCATTCATCGTAATCTTCATCAAAAAAATCCTCTTCATCTAATACTATATAATCAGAAACGCCTTTAAAGATATTAAATGATTCAATATCTAATTCTAAGGGTACTAATAATTCCATTTTGATAAGACCCACTAATAATTCTAGAGTATCTTGATCAACGTCTGGGACAATTACTAAAGTAGCTTGGATTAAATCACTAATGTGTAAATCTATAGTTCCTATTAATTCAAAATCCTCACCCATTATGATTGAATATCGTTCGCTATTAGGTGTTCTTACATCTCTAATAAAGCGCGGCATGAATACTGACGGAGTTTTTCCGTTCCCTTTATACACTTTAAAATCTCGAACATTATCCTTCATTACTTTAACAACCTTTCTTTGGTCTGATTTTGAATAAGTTCGACATTTTCGTCTAAACTCCTTCTGTTCACGAATTTTATCCTTTCTCCTCATCCGTAGATACTGGTTCATATAAACAATACTGCGTTTTCCCATACTCCTCAATCTCGTATTTCCTCGCTTCGTAGCCCTTGCGTCCCATTAAGGCGTACGTCCCATTTTTCCCTTCTTCGACGCCTGGTTGATCAAACGTATTAATGTTCAATAGCTCACCCATGTAGGTCGTCTCCCACTCAAGCAAAAGAAGCAATTGCCCAACGTTATAGGCGTCCAAGCTGGAAAGTATCATTTTCTGATGTTGCCGACCTGCTAAAGTCAGTGCGTATTCGGTTGCTTTTTGTTCGGCTGATAACAACTCTTCCAAGGTTTGACCACCCAGAAATTGAATGTCCTCAGGCAACTCCGCATCTACTGGAATTTTTTGGTTTTCATTAAATTTCTCAACTGTCACAAAAGTTATGACCTTATCATCTGGTCCCTCTACATATAATTGCACTTGGGAATGTTGATCTGTTACCCCTAAAGCTTTGACAGGGGTTTGTCCGCTATGCACAATCCGTCCCTGTCGATCAAAACGTTTCCCTAAGCTCTCCGCCCACAATTGCGCATACCAGTCCGCCATTGTTTTTAGACCATCGGCGTAAGGCATAAATACTGAAATGTTTTTCCCTTTTTGCCACGACAAATAAGCAAGTGCTGCTCGTAATTGGGCGGGGTTAGATAATACCCCTTTAGAATTACAAATCCATTGATCCATCGCTAGCGCACCTTCCATAAGCTGCCTAACATCGATCCCACATATAGCAGCAGCTAGCAATCCTACGGGCGTCAGTTCTGAGAAGCGCCCGCCGATTCCAGCTGGAATAACGAAGCATTGATACCCCTCTTTGAGAGCAATAGGGAGAAGATTTCCTTTTTCCTTATCCGTTGAAACGACGATATGTTCTGCATAACTTTCTCCACATACTCGGCGTAAAGTGTCCCGTACAATCAGAAACTGGGCCATCGTTTCTGAGGTGTTGCCTGACTTTGAAATTACATTAAAAAGGGTTTTGCGCGGTTCGAGCATATGTAATAACTCAGTAAACCGGACAGGATCGATGTTGTCCATGACATAAAAGCGAGGGCGATTACCACGCTTTTCAGAGGGAAGTTCGTTATAATAGTAATGGTTTAGCGCTTGTTGAACCGCCAGAGGGCCGAGCGCAGAACCACCAATTCCCAAAATAACAAAGTTATCATACTTGGGAGCGACTGTATTTGCATAATCGATGATCTCAGGGAGCTGAGTTTTCATGGAGGTCAGAAGCTTTGAAAAATCAAGCTCTCCAGCCTCCCTCCGGATTTCAAGTGTTGCCTGTGCTTGATCCAACACGTTCTGAAGCCCCAACAGTTCCTCGCTTTTAAACCCCCTTGGATTTTGAGGGGAACTGATCATCCCCGTATAATCTAGTGTGATTTGAGATCGCACTTGGTAATCCATCACTCAACCTCATCTCTCTAAAATTTTTCCTAAGCTAAATTGAAAGCTCATTTGCTAAATCATAAAGTTCTCTGTTAAAGGGACGCCGTGTGCCGTAAGCAACATCTAGGGGGCTTGAAATAACAACTTGATTAAAATACGCAGTCATCTTGTTTGTGTCATGGGCCAAAATGATCTCGATTGCTTTCCCACCCATGCCCGCCGCGATTACGGCATCTAACGCACTCGGATTTCCACCGCGTTGTAAATGGCCAAGTACGGTAATACGAGTCTCAAAACCTGAGCGAGTTCTTAATTCTTCTCCAATTTCATAAGCACTTCCTACGCCTTCTGATACTAAGATAATACTGTGGTTTTTCCCACGTTGATGTCCACGCTTTAATTTATCGCTAATTTCATCCAAATCGAAGGGTATTTCGGGAACTAAAATCGATTCCGCTCCACAAGCTAAACCTGCCTGAAGTGCTATGTTCCCACAATTTCTGCCCATAACTTCCACTATGAAAGTCCGTTCGTGGGAAGACGCAGTATCTCGGATTTTGCTCACTGCATCCACAACTGTATTAGTGGCAGTATCAAATCCTATCGTTAAATCAGTCCCGGCAATATCATTATCAATAGTGCCCGGAATACCCACAATCTGAATCCCCTGAGCAACTAGCGTTTGAGCTCCTCGAAAAGATCCATCCCCTCCTATTACTACCAAAGCGTCAAGTTGTAACTTATGTAATTGTTCTAAGGCCTTCTTCTGACCTTCTACAGTCCGCATTTCTGCGGAACGTGCAGTCTTCAAAATGGTTCCACCGCGCAGCACAATATCAGCCACCGACCCGATACTCATTTGTTGGATTTCTCCGTGAATAAGCCCCTCGAAGCCACGGCTAATCCCATAAACCTCAAGCCCATGAAAAATTCCTTTTCTGACCACTGCGCGTAGAGCCGCATTCATTCCCGGAGCGTCTCCGCCGCTCGTTAGAACCCCAATCCTCTGTATCGACATATGTTCACCCCTATCTCTCAAACTTGAAATACTTTTAATATATATTTATATACTTTTCCCAATTTATAGTCTTTAGTCAATTTTCCTTGCATCTTCTTATAAGAAATTATCATGGTAGAATGGTTCCGATTAAAATAAGCAGCAATAGCTGGGTAAGAAATCTGACAAAGTGTCCGTATTGTATATATTGCCAATTCTCTCGCTTCGTTCACTCTTGGTTTCCGACTTGGTCCTACCAATTCCTCGACTGGAATTTCCATGATTTGGGCAACTATTCTAATGATGTTCAATGGTTCAGTTACTATATTTCTTTCTCTTTCTTTATTTTCCCAATATGCTTGAAAACATTGCAAACTCAATTCATCTTGTCGTACTTCTCCAAATTCTACAAATTGCTCAATGATCCTTAAAGCATCTGCTAGATTGTCTGTACGTTTTGCAATAATCCCAAGAATTTCAGCATCCATAAAAAGATACTTTTGTTGAATATATTCCACCATAAAGCGTTCTAGTTCATTTGCAAGGGGTACCGCAATTGGGATGACTACTCCACCCAATAAGCGCGAAGCGAGCCGTTCACCTAGGAATTCTAGTTGAGGGGAATCGGCTTCAAGTGTGACCACCAGCTTGCCCCCATTTTCAATAACATATTCATAAGTATAATGGAGTTCTTCGATAGTTTTGACTTTACCCTTTAAAAATTGGAGATCATCAAGCAGCAGTAACCTAGTCGTACGGTAGCGTTGCCTAAATGTATTAAGCTTATTATCCTGAGCAGCGTATGCATACTGGCGAGCGAAAGCCATTGAATCTGCTAATATCCCTCCCTCTTGTTGTCCCCGATGTTGGTAAAGATAGCGTAACATGCTGGTTTTGCCCAGTCCTCTTGGTCCATAAATTAGCGTAACGTCAGCTGCCTTCTCTAGTTCATAATTTCTAAGTAAACGCCAAGCTCGAATATTAAACTCACTTAAAAACCAATTCAAGTGTGCCTCTCCTCCTAAATTTAGCCTCCGACCTCCGACTTCTGGTTAGCAAGATAGCGGTAGCACTCATTCGCCATAGCGGTCAAAGGTTTATTTCGACGGGTTAGGAGGTAAAAACCACGCTCTATATAAAAGTCTTCGACGTTAGTCCATACCAAGCCGTGTTTTTCTCCAGATTCTAAGGCATGTTTTGACAGAAATGAGTACCCCAAGCCAGTGCGCACAGCATTTTTCACAGCTTCTGTACTTCCAACTTCTAAGACTATGTTAAAGTCATTTAAATCGAGCCCGCGTTTCGCAAGTGCTTCTTCTAAAGCCCTTCTATGTCCAGACCCAATCTCACGAATAATCATTGGTTTTTGCTTAAGAGTGTTCAACTCAACGTTTCTATTAGAAATATTTGTTTGATTACTAGAGACTACAAAACCTAGTTCATCCTTCAGCCAAAATTCAGAGGTTAGTTTTTCAGTTTCAAATACCGCTCCCACAACTGCGAAATCGACTTCATGGGCAAGGACCTTTTCTGCCATTGCAAAACTGTCCCCTATAGACAGTTTAAACTTTATTTCGGGATATAATTTCCGAAATGAGGCTATGTATGTCGGGAGCAAGTATTCACCAGGAATGTGCGAAGCCCCAATATGTACTTTCCCGTTCATTACCCTTTCTGACCCACCAATTTCGCGCATAAGTTCTGACCATTCAGCGATCAGATGCAAGGCATGCCGATGGACAGTTTCTCCCTCAGAGGTTAGCGCAAAACCCTTTCCCTTGCGGTATAACAATTTAACTCCTAGTTTCTCTTCAAATGCTCGCATCTGATTGGAAACAGCAGGTTGACTAATTCCCAATTTCCGCGCTACAACCGTAAAACTCTGTTCCTCCACAACTTGAGCAAACAAACGCAGCAAGTCTAACATGAAAAAACCTCCATCTAACGAAAAATAACCTTTATGATTAGTAAGAAAAAGAGGGCTAGGCCCTCCTCTTTCCGTGATGGTAAATATTTTAATCAAATGTGTAAACTAGGGTTAAATGATAACTTTTTTCATCCTCTGATCTTCTAAAGGTTTATCTCCGCGATCCTTGGGAACACTTACAATTCGATTGACTTCCTCCATTCCCTCAATCACTTTACCAAAAGCTGCATACTGCCCATCTAAGTGGCTTGAAGCCTTGACTACAATGAAAAATTGGGAACTCGCAGAATTAGGGTCTGACGTGCGAGCCATTGAAACAACCCCACTATCATGCTTTAAGTCGTTATTAAAACCGTTCCCAGCAAACTCTCCTGGAATTGTTTGCTTACTTCCACCCATCCCTGTTCCATTAGGGTCACCGCCTTGAATCATAAAACCTGGGATAACTCTATGAAAAACGAGACCATCATAAAACCCTTGCGAGACGAGAGACACAAAATTCTTAACTGTTTCGGGGGCTATTGATGGATAAAGTTCAATTTTAATCCTACTATCATTTTCCATTTCAATTGTCACAATTGGATTTTCCTTAGGTTCTAGTTCCTGTGCACTTTCATTTGTCACCTGAGTGACCTCCTTTTTGTGTTGGGTTATTATTCCTTTGTATTATATCACTGCTATTAAAATTTTCCAAATGAATGGATTATTCTTCATTTTATTGTAACCCTATTCTTCTCCAGTTCTTGTAAACTTCCGCCGACTGACCAACTCATTGAAAGATTCATATATTACCTTCTTTGTATCGACCACTGTTTCGAGAGCGACGGCTTTTCCCCAAAGAAATTGAACAAGTGTAAGGGTTTTCTCAAGATAGATGATATCGAGATCGATGCCTTCATGGAGATGTTTAAGATATAGGCCTCCCTTACCCTCATAATCTCCTTCAAGTACTACTATTCGGGGGTGTCCTCCATTTATGAGTTGCTGTACTAAATTATCTCTCACTTTCTCCCATTCATTTTCGGTAACCTGCCAGTGTCCTCCAACCTTACGAAAATTGAACAAGTTGAGTTCTTCAACTAATTCACGAGTAAGATGATTACGGATGAACGAAAGATCATTTTCTGTCTCTCTGAGCTCAAAAAGTTCGTTATCAGTTTTAGTCATAGCAAGATACTCCCATATTTTTACACCCAGATAATATGGATTCAATCCCATTCGCGAGGGTTGAACAACTTGACTGTGCATAAGCGCAAAGTCTAATGCTTCAGCATCTGTAAGATCAAGTTCATGCATGATTCTCGCATGCCAAAATGTTGCCCATCCTTCATTTATGATTTTAGTCTCAATTTGCGGATAAAAATATAATGATTCCTCACGAACTATACTAACAATATCTCTTTGCCATTCTTCGAGCCCTGGCGCAAATTTAATAATATAGAGTAAAAGATCTTCATATTCTGGTTGGGGCAGAGGAGTATCTTCATCGGCTAACATGTCTCCCCATAAATCTTCATAAGGTAAAGAAGCTCTTTTTGTTTGTGGCCTTTTAGAGTAGTTTTTACTTTGCTCATTCATGTTCTTCTGTGCATTTTTCATTTTGGTACGAGGGCCAATGTGGGATCGATAATCCACATGTTCTTGAATTGCCAGGACCGCATCCAATGTTTTTTCAACTAATGCTCTTCCATACTGCAATTCATAATCTCTAATTTTCTCTGCATGCGCCCCCATACGCTCAACCATGTCTTTAGGCGTACGTGAAAAATAGCTATTGTTCTTAAAGAAGTCAACATGTGCATAAACATGGCCGATCACGAGCTTATTTTGGGTTAACCGATTGCCTTGTAGCAAAAAGGCATAAGCTGGATTAGTGTTAATAACAAGTTCATAAATTCGACTTAAGTTCAAATCATATTGAATCTTCATCCTGTAAAAAGCTTTTCCGAAGCTCCAATGCGTGAATCTCACCGGCATTCCATAAGCTCCAAACGTATATAATGTTTCAGCTGGTACGATTTCGAAATTTACCGGATAGAAATCTAAGCCCATGCCACGAGCTAGTTGAGCGATATCTTGCGCGATGGTACTTAAGGTTCGCATTTCATTGTCCATAACTACCCCCTTGTATTGAGTTTTCTTAAGCTCTTAGCTCTTTAAGAAAATACCTTTTTGAGAGCGACGTATACCTCGTTTCGGTCTCTAATCGTCACCAATCGTAGTTTTGGATCGGTAATCCGTTTCAACGTTGACATTAAAGTACTAGAATAATGTGTTCTTAAGATCTCCCCGTAACCAACAACCTGACTCACTTCTACCAGTTGTTTCATAAGAGACAAAGACCTGGAATTATCGGAGCCTATATTATCACCATCTGTAAAGTGAACAGGATAAATATTATAATGGGCTGGTGGATATTCTCTTTCAATTAAATTTAAAGCAAATTGATATACTGATGAACAACGGGTGCCTCCACTCTCCCCTCGAGTGAAGAATTCTTCCTCCGTGACTTCTTTTGCTTCCGTATGATGCGCCAGAAAACGAATTTCTACATTTTCATACTTAAGTCGCAAGAAGCGAACCATCCAAAAGTAGAAAGACCTAGCGATATATTTTTCAAATTGCCCCATTGAACCGGAGGTATCCATCATTGCTAAAATTACAGCATTGGTCTCAAAATTTGGTCGAGTCTCCCACGTCTTAAAACGCAAATCTTCCGGAGTAATTCGCAATCTAGAATCTTTGATCTGTTTTTGAGAAAAAGCCTGTCTCTTGATACTCTCCAACAACGTTCGTTTCTTATCGACATTCGCCATTAGTCCCTTTTTCCGGATATCATTGAACTCCGGGTGATCATGAGCAATGAGTGGCCTTTTTTTATCATCTAGATTTGGTAACTTTAATTCTTCGAAGAGAATATTGGCTAAATCTTCATACGTTACTTCTGCTTCATAGATGTCTTCACCAGGCTCTTCGCCCGCTCCACTTCCTCCTGAACCTTTGCCCTTTGCCAGTTCACGACCAATTATTTCACCCGGAATCATTTTTTTGGTTCCTTGACCCGTATGATTTTTTTTATTAAAATCATATTTAAAATGAAATTCTTCAAGGGATCGCATCGGGATCTTTGTGGTTTTTTTACCATCAGTTAAGATGATACTTTCATCGACTATTAAATCGCCTAGTTGTTGTTTAATCACTTCTTCAACTTTTTCCTTGTGCCTCGTTTGGTCAAGGTACCCTTTGCGGTGCAAACTCCAATCATCACGGCTCACAATAATATCCTCAGCCACGCTGATCCCCCTTTCTCTCTATCGGTTAAGGAGGGCCCCAACATATTTCACAATTTCATTGGCACAGATTGGGCAATATCCGTGCTCATTAACAAGGCGATCCATAACATTATTAATTCTTAACAATTGCTCCTGATCTGGATGATCGATAGAGGTTGTAATTTTCACTATGTCTTTAAGATCCGCAAAAAGTTTCTTTTCGATAGCTTCTTTTAAGCGTTCATGTGAAGTATAGCTAAAGCTCTTCCCCTTACGAGCATACATCGAAATACGGATGAGAATTTCCTCCCGAAACGTTTTTTTAGCGTTTTCCGAAACCCCAATTTGTTCTTCAATACTGCGCATCAGTTGTTCATCCGGAGCTAATTCGTCACTAGTTATTGGGTCAAACAATTTAGTAGAATTGCAAAATGCCTCTACATTATCAAGATAATTATTCAATAACGATTTGGCGGATTCTTCATAGGCATAAACAAACGCTTTCTGAACTTCTTTCTTAGCCATTTCGTCATATTCACGGCGAGCAACAGCAATCAGATTTAAAAGATTTTCCTTTTCTTCTTTCATAATCGAGGTATGCTGAGATAAACCCTCTTTAAGGGCCCTCAAAATATCCAAGGCATTTATACACGCATGCTTATCTCGAATTAAGGCCGTAGAAATGCGATTGATAACGTAACGAGGATCTACGCCATCCATGCCTTCGCCTAATTCTTCTCCCTCAATCATTAGTTCTTTAATATCCTTTTGATTAAATCCCTCCACATCTTCTCCATCATAGATTCTCATCTTCTTTACAAGATCCATCCCTTGTTTCTTGGACAATTTCAAACGAGAAAGTACACTGAACACTGAGGTAGCCCACAGACTATGAGGAGCAATGTGTACATCGCGAATGTCACTTTGACTAATTAACTTATTATAAATTTTAATTTCATCACTCACTCTAAGATTATAAGGAATGTGCATAACTATAATTCTGGACTGCAGAGCTTCGTTTTTTTTGTTTGTGATAAAAGACCGATATTCATTTTCATTCGTATGCGCAATAACCAATTCATCAGCTGAAATCAAAGCAAATCTCCCGGCTTTAAAATTTCCTTCTTGCGAGAGACTTAAAAGATTCCAAAGGAATTTTTCGTCAGATTTAAGCATTTCCTGAAATTCCATCAGGCCTCTGTTAGCTTTGTTAAGTTCTCCGTCAAAACGATACGCGCGCGGATCGGATTCTGATCCATACTCTGTAATCGTGGAAAAATCGATACTGCCCGTTAAATCGGCGATATCTTGCGACTTAGGGTCCGAAGGAGTAAACGTTCCAACCCCTACCCGTTGCTCTTCCGAGAAAAGAATTCGTTTCACTGGAAAATTTTCAACTTCTCCTCCAAATTCTCCTTCTAAACGCAAACGGCAAACTGGACAGAGATTTCCTTCTATACGGATGTCATAAACTTCTTCAAATTGAGGACGTAAAGACACTGGCAACAGATGTAATGGATCTTCATGCATCGGGCACCCATCAATAGCATAAACTGCTCCTTCCTCTGTTCTTGTAAATTCTTCAAGCCCACGTTTTAATAAACTAACGATTGTTGATTTACCACCACTTACAGGTCCCATTAAAAGCAAAATACGTTTACGAACATCTAACCGCTTGGCTGCACTATGAAAATATTCTTCAATAAGACGTTCTAAGGTTTTATCTAAGCCGAAAAGTTCTTTGTCAAAAAAATTATACGTTTTTTGGTCTCCAATTGTTACCACTCCGGCCGCTTTGATCATCTCATAAATTCGAGCATGAGCATGATGTGCCAACTTGGGATTCATAGTAACCATTTGTAAATAGTCTGCAAACGATCCACACCACGCCAAGGCAGCCTCTAATTCGCGATATTCTCGCAACCAATTGATGACTTCCATGGTAGCCCTCCCTTCTTCAATATCAGCAAAACTTCCCGGGTTATACTTAAGTATATGCCTCGTCGTTGAAGATAAGGCATATACTAGCTCTACTTTTACAAAAATGACAAGGGGCTACCCTGAAAACATTCAAGGTAGCCCCTTTTTGCTAAAACAAACCATGTTACTCGATTTTTTCCAGATCCCAAGGGTCGTATGCAAATTCACCGGGTAGAATATCTAACCGAGCTACGATAAAGACTCCAATTTCATCGCGATCAACTCGAACAACAGTTCCAAAACAATGATTACACGTCTCAACACGGTCTCCAACTTGAAACTGACGTTGGTAGTGAAGGGACGAACCCATTTCGGATTCACGATTTATCGCTAACATAATCTTATGTCCTCCCATTAGATTAATTTATTTTATAATAGCATAGCTGACACGGAAAATCTATAGTGATGTCAGAAAATTCTTTGAATTAAAAATAAGAAGGGTTTGTAACGTAACTTAAGAACAAGTTACGTTACAAACCTTCTTGGATTTAATACATGTGTAAATATCGATCTAGTTCCCATTTTGTAACTATTAGGTTAAAACTATTCCATTCCTCAGTTTTCGCCTCAACAAAGCGATGGTAGATATGATTACCCAGTGCCTCACGCATGATAGGGGATTCACTTAGTGCTTCCAATGCTTCTTTTAAATTTCCAGGCAAAGAAGCAATTCCCATTTTTTGGCGTTCATCAAAAGTCATAGCGTAAATATTCAAGTCTACTGCTTGTGGCGGAGTGAGTTTGTTTTTAATACCATCAAGCCCTGCTTTGAGCTGAACTGCGAGAGCCAAATACGGATTACAGGAAGGATCTGGATTCCGCAATTCTATGCGCGTCGAAGAACCTCTTTTGGCTGGGATACGAATTAGCGGACTTCTATTACAACCGGACCAAGCAATATAACAAGGAGCTTCATAACCCGGTACTAGCCGTTTATATGAATTGACCGTTGGATTAGTTATAGCAGCAAAAGAAAAGGCATGTTTCATCAGTCCTGCTATGTATTGGTAAGCGATTTCGGAAAGTTCCATAGGCCCCTCGGGATCATAAAACGCATTTTTACCATCTTTAAAAAGCGACTGATTACTGTGCATTCCTGATCCATTGATGCCAAAAATCGGTTTAGGCATGAACGTAGCGTGCAACCCATGATGTTGCGCAATCGTGCGTACAACAAAACGGAACGTAGCAATTTTATCGGCAATATCCAAGGCATCTGAATATTTAAAATCAATTTCGTGTTGTCCTGGAGCAACTTCATGATGAGAGGCCTCAATTTCGAAGCCCATTTGTTCTAGCGTCAGAACCATCTCACGACGAGCATTTTCCCCAAGATCTACTGGGGTTAAGTCAAAATAGCCTGCTTTATCATGGGTAATTGTTGTAGGACGACCCTCTGCATCGGTATGAAAAAGAAAAAACTCTAATTCCGGTCCGACATTTAAAGTGTACCCCATATCAGAAGCTTCTTTTAATACTCTCTTCAGAGCACTTCGCGGGCAACCTTCAAAAGAGGTCCCATCAGGGTTATATACGTCACAAATAAGCCTTGCTACTCCCCCTTCTTTGGGGCGCCAGGGAAAAACTACAAAGGTATTTGGATCTGGACGCAAATACATGTCTGATTCTTCAATACGTGCAAATCCTTCAATAGAGGAGCCGTCAAACATAAGCTCTCCATCTAACGCTTTTTCTAACTGTTCAATGGTGATGGCAACATTTTTGAGAATCCCAAAGATATCTGTAAACTGTAGTCTAATGAACTTAACCCCTTTATCATGCGCTTCTCTCAAAACGTCTTCTTTGGTTATCATCATGCTAGTATCGCTCCTTTAATACTCAATTCCCGGACGCGCCATAATTCCCTGTTCAAAGGGGTGTTTTCTTTGAACCATCTCCGTCACCAGATCGGCCCTTTCTATTAAGGCCTGTGAAGCATTACGACCGGTTAAAACTAATTCAACATGGAGTGGCTTTTTGTTAAGTAATTCTAAAACTTCACTCTCAGGTATTAACTCAAACCAGAGCGCGTTAAGTATTTCATCGAGAATAACAATATCCCATTCTTTCGAAATAATTATTTCCTGAGCTCTCATAAAGGCCTTACGAACTTCTTTAATATGTTCCTCTAAATTTTCCCCTTTGTGAACCCAGCCTTGGGCGCCAAAATGTTCAAGTTGGCATTCTGGCTGCAAGCGCTTCAGCCCTTCTAATTCTCCGTAACCACCCCTCCCTTTCATAAACTGAACAATATAAACCCGAAAACCACGACCTACCGCACGTAGCGCTAAACCTAAGGCGGCGGTTGTTTTACCCTTGCCCTCTCCTGTATAAATTTGAACCAATCCTTTTGTAATATTTGCCACTATTGCCCACCCCGTATCCAATTTTCTAGTTGTGGATGTATATAAACAACATTTGGGGACGTTTGAATTTCTGGAAACCTCTCTAAGGTTTGCCGATTAAAGGAAATTGAAAAAAATAATTTAATTGAAGATTTCTCATCCCTCGCTCTTAACTCAACTTTATCGGGATAAAGGTAATAGGAATAATTACCATCGCGCCACGTAATTTCAACTTCCCCAAGTTTGACATGGATTATTCCAAATTCCTCAACCTTAACTGCTTCAACTCCTGTAAACGGATGTTTAAGATATTCCGCTTCTAGTGCAACTTGTCCAACTCTAAATTGGGATTCCAAAAGTTGTTCAACAATGAGTCGAGCTGGGATAGAAATGTCTTCAAATACCCGGCGCTCACTTCGCAACTCATCGAGGATTTGTTCGAATTTTCGGACATGGATCGAACGAACTTGTTGAGCTTTCTTAAAGGATTTTTCAAATGTATGGTACATGTCTTCCAAGCATTCGAGGAGTATCGCATCTTCCTCATGCATGTTGATCCCCCCCACCCCAATTCCTTCATTTATTGAAGAGACTACCTATAATGCTATTCTATCTGAATCAACAAGATTTATAAAGGCCTGATTTCCGAATATTTCGGAAATCATCTTCTGAACTTTTTACGGCGAAGACGTTTCGAAACTCTTTGAACTCTTGTCTCAATCCAATCTGTCGTTATTTCGGCATCCCGTCCCATTTCAAGAGCCTTCCAGTAGCATTCCAAGGCAGCGCGAAATTTTCGTTGTTTTTCATACAACTCAGCCAAACGAACTAGAGCCTCCAGTGCTACCTCACCTTGTAGATGAGATTTTTCTTCTAATATTTCTTGAGAATTAACTAGCACTACCTTGCTATCCTGTATCACTTTCAGTGCATCCAATGCTTCATATATTTCACCAATTCTTGCATCATCTATCGTCTGGAAGAGACTTAAGGCTTTTAAATAATAGAGTTCAGCCTCTGCTAAATCCATCGTGAGAAAGAATAAACTCGCTAAGCTTTGATAACGCAGGGCAAGATCTAAATCCTGATCAGGATAAAACTGGATAGACAATTCAAGATAGTATTTTGCTTCTTCATAATTTTCTAAAAGTTGTTCAATTTCACTTAAGAAGTAACAGCTTTCACTTAAAAAAGTTCGTTTATCAAATTTCAAACAGAGGGCAACTGCTCTTTGTTGACATTCAAAAGCTAGTCGTATTTCATTACGCTCAAAGTAAACAAACGCTAAATATTGAAGGGTATTTGATAAAGCGACTACATCTTCTATTTGAGCAAAAATCTGACAGGCCTCTTTTAAATAGTTTGAAGCCTCCATTTTTCTTCCCTGTCGTAAGCTTAATTCCCCAAAGAGAACATCCAGCTCTGCTTCTCCTTTGGGAAATCCATTAAAACGACATATTTCGTATGCCTGTGTATATGCTCTATTGGCCCTAGTCCACTCTTCAAGAGCAGAGCATACTTGACCAAGGTCTGCATAGAGCATACCTAGCCTTAGTGGTGGAGATGATCTAGGGTAAACAGCTATCGCTTGTTCGTACGTTTTAGCCGCATCTCGAAGCATTCCCTTTTTGCATGAGACACTAGCTAACCCTGCCCATGCTTCAGCCATTCCTTTTGCATTCTGAATCTCTTGGCAAATACTTAACGCTTCTAGGAAACCTTCCTCCGCAGACTCCAAATTTCCTAAGCGCACTCTCACTGTCGCTAACAGTCGTAATGTAAATGCAATGATTTCTGGGACGTCAAGTTGATAAGCCCTTAAAAGGCCCTGTGAAAAATATTTATCCGCTTTGAGGTACTGTTCATCTCCTAAACACTGTGTTCCATCCTCCATAAGGTTCCGCCAAACCGATAATTCCCCATCATGCATATTATCGCCTCCGTGTCTGCTCCATCATATGCACGAGTTGAATTAGAGGGAATATCATATAGAGAAATTCAAGTTGAACTTTAGGACGAACTTTAAGACGAACCAGCTTGTAATCTAGACATAAAAGTCGAAATATGATAATCTATTTCCAATGAAGGGAGTGTTTTAACTTATGAACACATATCGTCCAACCCAATCTTCAAACTATTGGATGGTTACACTCAAACTTCTCATTCTTATATTGGGTCTTTATATATCTTTCTTAGTCTTAGGTAAAGTTTTTACGTGGGTGTTTGCTATAACCTTCTTCCTGATACGCTTCATTGTTTTATTGATGGTCTCTTTTATTGTGATACATTTTTTCCTCAAGTTATTGTTTAACATTGATTTATTCCGGTTTGTGATTGGTAAACGCTTTACGTATCGGTAGAGTCGCTAACCCGTTTTTATTTTAAATCAAAACGCCTTAATAGGGCGTTTTTTTATTTTCGCCTCATGATCTGGCTTTCAGCTGAATATCTTGTAATCGAAGGAGGAATGACACATGCGAATTGTAATTTTCAAACGTCCAGCGTGGCGTAACATTGTCCTCTGGGGAATTCTATTGTTCGTCTTAATCGCTTACCGTGAGAATGCCACATCTGTATTTTCCGGAAAATTGAAACCGATATACTCTGCAAATGTTAAAACCTCAGCGATCGGGCTAACCTTCGATATCAGTTGGGGGGAAAAAACAGCAGAACCAATCCTCGATATTCTCAAAAAGGAAGGCCTTCATGCCACGTTTTTCCTTTCCAGTCCTTGGGCAGATAAACATCAACAGTTGGTGCAGAGAATGGTGATGGAAGGTCATGAAATTGGTTCACATGGCAACCGTCATATCGATCTTAATACTTTGGGAGCGCTTGAAATTGAGAATGAGATTACCACTTCCCAACAAGTCCTTGAACAAATAACAGGTCGTTCCGTCCGATTAATCCGAACACCTAACGGTGCTTATAATAATAAGGTTATCGCAACCGCTCATAAATTAGGGTACCAAGTGATCCAATGGAGTGTTGATTCTCTGGACTGGAAGCGACCCGGCTCAAGTGCTGTTATCAATAACGTACTCAATGGGATACGAACAGGAGGTGGGGCTAAAGCCGGAGACATTATTTTATTTCACGCCTCAGACTCTGCGCCAGATACCGTTCAAGCCTTACCGACGGTCATTCAACGCCTAAAAGGCAAAGGATACAAGTTAGTCCCGATCAGTCAGCTGCTTTCTGAGGCAAATAGTACATGGCCACCTGAAAGCAATCTGAAGGAAGAACCTATTCCACCTGCTAAATAACTATCACTATTTACCGTTTCCAATTACAATAGAACGCAAGCTTTCATCGACCTTTAGTCGCACTGTAACCTGGTCAAGTGATTTTTGAGCATCCGCTTTAACTTGACCCTCTAGGCCACTTTTCAATGCTCGTTCAAGTGAAGATTTACCTTCTAGCAGTTGTCCTTTACTTAGGGCATAAACCCCATTCACATAGTTGACGTAGCCATCTCCCCTGGGAAGTTCTTTTAGTGCGGAAAGGCTGTCCGATAACTCCAGCATGTCATTTTCATGAATAGCCAGCACTGCTCTTTTTGTTTCAAACAACATATTCTTAGAATACCAGGTTTTAGTCATAATTGTTCGACTTAACTCCTGCGCTTTTGCCCATTCTTCTTCTCCGATGGCTATGTCGAAGGCCACTGATAGGGATGCCGGATTATTGGGTTCTAAACGCTGTGCCGCTTGGAGCTCAATCTGAGCTACTTGTGAATCACCCAGGATCATCGCTGCCTGAGAAAGTGTTAAATGCCTTAAGGTCTTTGCCGATTTAGGCATAGTTTTCCAATCTAGTTCCGCTTCTGCTAAGAGACTACTTGACTCCTCTACATTCCCTTTTGCCATTAAAATCATCCCATACCCCAACTGCCCTAACTGTGTCTTCCCCAGAACGTTTAAGACATTCTGGGCTTCAGTCAGCTTCCCTTTTTGCAAGTAAAGCAAAAATAACCAGAATCGATGTTTTTCATCTTGATACATGGCTAATTTAGACTCTAAATCCTTTCCTCCAGTATTAAGTTCCAGCCATAATGATGCATCTCTTATCAATCCTAGTCTATTAAGTAAGCCACCATGTATTTCCAACCACTGCAGTTCATCTTTCACACTTTGAACGTCGTAAACACTCTCCGCTATTCTGAGGCGATCCATCCGCCACACGAAAGGAGATATAGTAATTGTTACAATAATCAATAATAAAATAAAGTACGTGGTATGTCGACGTTTTCTGGAATTACGTTTGCGCCGTTTCAACAATTCTCTTAATGTCCTTTCCATGGGGAAAAGCCTTCCCCGACAACTTCAGGTACCTCAGAAATTGCCACAAAAGCCTTGGGATCTTGAACGCGTACGATTTCTTTGATTTGAGACAATTCAGTGCGGTTTATGACACAATAGACTACTTGTTTAGCCTCTCCTGAAAAAGCCCCAGTCGCATGAAAAAGTGTAACCCCTCGCTCAAGCTTCGCCATTATTTCATCTGCAATTCTCTGAGCTTGCGTAGTTACTACCATGACCGATTTAGAGTGACTCAAGCCTTCCTGTACAAGGTCAACGACGCGGGTAGCAATAAACATATAGATCATAGCATACATGGCCATCTCTGGTCGAAACAAGATTGCTACCCCCAAAAAGATGACCGCATCAATTCCCAATAATATTTGACCGACACTAAAGGAGGTGGTTCTAGCAAACATTACTGCTAAAATGTCTGTTCCACCAAGTGAACCTCTGGATCTAAATATTATACCCATCCCGATCCCCGTGAGGACCCCACCGGATATAGCAGCGAGCAACGTATCATGAGTCAATACTGGAAGGTTCATTGTTAACGAAAGTGTGGCAGAGAGTACACTTACACCCACAATACTAAAAATTAAGAAATTTCGTCCCACCAGTCTCAGACCTAGCATGAAAAGTGGTAGATTAAGGACAAAAACAGCCCAACTCACAGGCCATTGAAATAAGTAATGCAAAATAATAGCAATTCCTGTAATCCCACCATCAGCAATTTGATTGGGGATAATTAATGTATTGATACTCGCACTCACTATCGTTGCGCCTATTACGATTCCAACAAAATGTTTCAATAATTGTAATGTGAAAAATCCGCGAATACGCTTCCAGTGCAAGAAAAATCCCCCATTCCAGCTTTGTTATCGATAACTTATCCCCGTTGAATTATACTTCAGAGTCTCCAAAGAGACAACTTATAAGTTCTTTCTGATCATTCCATAATTCATAACGCAAAATCCTGAAGAGCATAATAACGCTTGACAAAATACTTATAATTGAGTAAAGTTATGAAGTGTCCTCAGCAAGCGCTCGTAGCTCAGTGGATAGAGTGACGGTTTCCGAAGCCGGAGGTCGCAGGTTCAAATCCCGCCGGGCGCACCAATATGTTATTTTAGCCACAACAATGTTGTGGCTTTATTAATGTACCCTTTCATGAATCTGAGGCTCTATGGAAAATTTGATGAGGATTGATAAGTTTCACAACTCTGCTATTACACATCTATAAACTTCTTCATGAATTTCTTCAATCGTTTTGAGGGAATTATTTCTTAAACACATAACCTTCTGCCAGTTATATTTACTCGCAATCCAATTTGCGTTATTATACGATTTTATCAGATACTGTTCATCCGCCTCATGAATATCTTGTCTTACATCTAATGCCTTACTCGCTCTCTTAGAGATAAGTCCAAAACTAAATTCTGGAGGCATATCCAGAAACACTACATAATCTGGAACTGGAAGCCCAAAAATATTATATTCAAAATCATATAACCAATCAATAAATTTATTTTTCTCAGAGTCTTCATCAATTTTAGCTGCTTGATGAACCATATTAGACGTTGTATAACGATCTGCTAGTATAATGCCACCTTCTTGATAAAACGTTTCCCACTCCTTTTTAAAAGAAGCATATCGATCTACTGCATAAAACGCTGAAGCAATATATGGGCTTATAGTATCAGGGTCTGTTCCAAACTCTCCATTGAGATACATTTTAACTAAAGCAGATGATTCACTGGCATAATTCGGGAACTCAATTTTCCTCACTTTAAACTTTTCTAACAATAATCTTTGAAATAGTTTATCAGTCTGTGTAGCCTTTCCGCTGCCGTCACCTGCTTCGATAATAATAAGTTTCCCTTTCATCTATCTACCCCATCTCAATTCATCATCGTTCAATGTATCTAATTTAAATTTCCACTTCTATTATGAGTGAGATTCCCGTACCCGCAAAGTTTTAATTGAATACTAATCAATATTAACACTTCTCGCCTATGAATGGCAAACTCATAATTGCGCAGAAAGATATAGCTAGAAGTCGGTAATAAATCCCGACTTCTAGCTATATTCATTAGATTGTTTCCTCATTTAAAGCAAATGACAAGCAGCGGCTTCAAAGGCTGTAAGGGCTGCTTTAGCATCTTCTAGCAGTTTGAAGTCAACTTCAGTCATCTTAACGTTCGCGGCATCCCAATAGTTTTCGTTTTTAACAACAACGACTTGATCATTGTGTTTCCACTCTTGCATTTTGAAGGGACCGTTAGATACAAAAGTATCAGCATTTAGGGACCATTCTTTATTTGCTTCAACAACCTTTTTATTAACGGGGTACAGGGTATGGAAAGCAGTCAAGGCAATGAAGTAAGGAGTTGGAGCAGCCAAGGTAACTTCCAAAGTCTTAGGATCTACAACTTTGATACCCACAGCATCAGCGGTACCCTTATCGGAGTTGTAGTCTTCAGCACCCTTGATGTAGTATAGCTGATAGGCATACTCAGACGCCATTGCAGGAGATAGAGCACGTAGAGTCTATGGACAACTACGGCAGTAGCGGTTACTTCCAAGGTCAGCTGATGTTTCTTGCCAAGGATATTAATGCGTATTCCCCCGAGGAACTTAAAGACAAAGTGATCGCAAAAGCCGGGTTGATGGACAAGGATATGGAGTATGCCGTGGACTGTGGGGTGAAAGGTATTCTTCTTGTCACTGCCAACCCGACAGGCAATTTAACCAGATCCGCAGTGTCAATCAAATCCAAGAAGGGAAAAGCTGTCCCAGTTCAAGTCCTAACCTGGGCAAGTTTTGAGAGTTTAGCCGGCTATGCCCGGCAGAATTTGCAGGTGGAAGTTAACCAGGATTCCCCGTATCAAATGGTGTCTACGCCAAATGTTTGTTGAAACGCAAATACTTTCAAATAATAAAGACACCTTAATATACCCAACATGTATATTAAGGTGTCTTTGCGTTAAAAAGCTCAACTCACCTTACTCATGACTCTCAATTTATCAGCTAGAAGTGCTATGAATTCAGAGTTCGTAGGTTTTTGACGCTCAATATTCATAGAATATCCAAAAATTCTCTTCAGTGTATCTGTATGTCCACGTTCCCATGCAAGCTCGATTGCGTGACGAATACCACGTTCAACCCTACTGGGTGCGGTATCAAACTTCTTAGCAATTCCTGGGTAAAGTTCCTTGGTCACAGCCCCTAACAAGGAGACATCCTCCACTACCATTAAAATTGCATCTCTGATATATTGATAACCTTTTACATGCGCAGGAATCCCAATTTGATGCATCATAGTCGTCACTTCGACACTAAGATTTATCCCACTTCCCACCGTTGTTACTACTGGTGAATTAGCCGAATACTGAGTTGAAGTAGATGCCGTCATATCCTGCGTCAAAGAGCGGATCCGTTTGCCGAGAATATCTAGATCAAACGGTTTTAGAATAAAGTAATCCACACCAAGCATCATTGCTTGATGCGTGAGCGATTCCTGTCCGAAAGCAGTTAGCATGATAATTTTGGGACGGCTCATTGTTGTCCGAGCATTAATTCTTTCCATTACCCCTAAACCGTCTAAATTTGGCATAACTAAGTCGAGAATTATCAAATCCGGTTCCTGAGTCTGAATGAGCTCCCAAGCTTCTAAACCATTATTAGCAATTCCAACAATGATTAAGTCTTCTTGGGCCTGGAGATAGTTTTGCAACATTTGACATAAACTACGGTTATCATCCGCTACGATTATCTTTATTTTTTTACCCATTCTGCCAACATCCCACCTTAATTGTATTCCGGTTCATCTATGATTTAAACATTTCTTTCCGGTGTTCTTATTATACGATAAGGTCAATGTCGAAATCGTAAATAATTAGGAAACTATGAAAAAGTTGTTTATCACTTGAGAAAGGCTTGTACTCTAGCTATTTATGGATATAATTGGTATTTTTCTACCGCAAAATCCTTTAATATTCTTTTTTTAATAGTGAATCTTAATTTTTATATCGAATTGCTGTTAACTATATCGAGCTTTATCATAATAAAGCTGCTCAACGAATATTATTGATATAATAAGTGTTTTTTGATAACCTCGCATCTTTATGATAATATCAATGTATATAGACAGCTTTGACTAGGGTAGAATAATACCTAGATCAGTTGAAGGAGGTACATAATGATTGCTAAAGTAGACAAAGATGCGTGCATCGGGTGTGGCGCTTGCCCAGACGTCTGTCCTGAGATCTTCAAAATGGAAGATGACGGATTGGCGGTGGCTTATAAAAACCCAGTTCCCAGTGAGCTTGAAGAGTCTGCTAATGAAGCTACCGAGGGCTGCCCAACAGAAGCTATCCACTTTGAAGAGTAAGACGCGTTCATAAGATAAGAAGGCAGTAAAAAGCGGGTGATTCATCCGCTTTTTACTGCCTTCTTACATTGCTTTGTTTTAACTTACTTTTAGTGCATTGCTTTTTCTGCGAATTCATAAAGTTCCTCTATACCTATTCGATCTATGAGACGTCCAAGCCGTTCTTGAGGTTTTGCTTTTTGCTTATAGTAAGAAATAACAGCGTCCACCACTGGCAAAATTTGTTCCTTCTGAAGATTTTCTAAAAGGATATTTCCTTGCCTCGGCTTGATTCCACCATTTCCTCCTACATAAAGATGATAGCCTTTGCTTGTACCCATCAGCCCTAGGTCCACAGAGGAAGAGTCTGCGCACTTATTCGGACAGCCTGAGACCCCCATTTTGAACTTGGAGGGCAATTCCATTCCATGATAAAGCTTATCAATTTCCATGCCTAAGGCTAACGTTTCTTGCAATCCTCGCTTGCAGAATGTATTGCCAGGACAAACTTTCACACTCCGTACACATAACCCGATCGCATGTCCAGGATCCATGCCTAAGTCTTTCCAAACCTTTGGGACATCTTCAGGAAGTAAACCAACTATAGCAATACGCTGGGCGGAGGTCACTTTTATAGCTTGAGCATGGTATTTTTCAGACACATCTGCGATCTTACGTAGAATTTCCGGGGTAACAACACCTGCTGGAATATGTGGAGCTATAGAATATGTCTTCTTGTCCATTTGTAAGATGCCCCCAGCAGGTTGAGCTTTGGCCGCCGCCTCAGCAGTAAGTTCTCCTTGTTCGGCAGAATTCACCTTTTCTAACAACACATTCGGATCAAGGTTATGCATCTGAGCCGCATTAGCTAAGGTTTCATTGACTGAAAAGGCGCATCCAAGGCAATGTAACCCAAGTTCTTGCATAGCTTCAGCCGTCTTCGGATTGGCTTGCATAACATCTTTTAGTTTCATATCTAGTGTAAAACGCATACTCAACTCCTAACCATGTATGAGCATTGGCAAACAATGCGTACATACATACTTTACTTCTCCTTGATGGACATAAGTCAATATTGGGGTCAGTTCACTGATTGTTCCACAATGAGCACACTCTAGTTCAGGCGCAGATTTTTTTACTTCTTCCATTTTTAAATAACCTCCTTTTATGTTAATAGTGTAACACTGTCGCCACTTACTTAGTGTGACAAAAGACACATCTTTCCGTGTATTTTCTCACGTTAATCATCCATCAGTTTAAACGTTTAGTAACGAAATTATTCAAGAAACTAGTGAATCAAAATATAACTAACCGACGAAAAGAAACACAGTTTTCCATTTAGGTCAACCGTGTTCAAGGGAATAGTTATTTTTGTTTATACGAACAAGGATATCTGAGGTTAGATCGGCAAACGATGACAAGCATCATGATGGCGTGTTAAGTAAATCACATAATGTTGTTCATCTGCTTGATTCGTTTAATACGCCATCCCTTTTCCGATTGCATTAGATCCATCGAAAATGTTACAAACTGTGCATCTTCAATGGATGAGCTCCAAAATACGCGAACCACGACCCCTTCTGATATGCCCGAATCTGAATTCAGAAACTCTAATTTTTGCAAGGTCAATAACGGATCTTTATTCAACCTTGTTTCCCATTCCCGAAACTCTTTTTGCTCCAAAGACCCTTCTGGCATTATTAATATTTCGCGAGCGAGGTTTGTTTGGCGAAGATCCATAAAGTTCCAGAAGTGCTGAATTGCTTTTTGCGGAGAATCCCCATAATAAGGATCTGCCAAAGCTGATATCACTGTTTGGGGTGTTTTAAAGGTGATAATAATACTGAGACAGAAAAGTGATAAACCAATGAACCATACATAACGACTATAACGCATAATTTCCCTCCTTGCTTGTCTCTACTATCATTCTAGGAGGGAACAGTGCCTTTCATACCACTTTAGCCAAAAACTTTTCTTAATACATTAAGTACAAATTCAGGTAACCGAACGTAATAAATTCTCATAGTTTAACTTTCCTCCTTTACAGCAGTCTAAAATACCTTATATAGGAAATATATGCACACAAAATCATGAATGCCCATTTAAACCACTTGGTAATTCTTAACTGCTTCGTCGAGTTGAGCGACAAGCAGACGTTCTTCCTCAGTATTTGCTGTAAAATAGAGGCGGCCAATAATACCTGTAATTACCTTGAGAACATCTTCCAAAACCAACGACTCTTTCATCGCTAATTGGGCACTCGTTTCGATTAAGGCAATTCCGAATTGATGTCCTACCCCCTCCTTCACCATACGTGTACAGCTTTTTCCTAACAGCCGCATAACTAAAGAAGCTTCCTGAACATCTAATTGGCGGACCACTTCAATTGTTGTCGTTAATCCTTGTACGATACGCAATCCCACGCTATTCCAACTTACTTGTTGTTCCATTACATACTTCCCCCCTCCGAGATAACTTCCGTGCCATACTATATGCCTCAGTTGTGTGAAGGGTGAAAAAAAGAGCGAGGAAGATAAGAGGGTCGCGAGACACGTCCTCGGCAATGCTTTCATCGTGCCAAACTAAGGCTTTAATCCTTGATGTAAGCGGGCAGGGTACCCGGCCAAAGCGACATCCTTGTCGCATGGCCGGCGGAACACATCCTTGTGTTCCGCCCTGCTTTATGAAAGTGGCTTAAAACCGAGTTCGGCTACGACGATCGCAAAGGCGTCGGAGCATGTGATCGCGGACCCTCCGGGCTAGGAGAAGACGATGATTACGTAAGGAGAATAGCAAAAATCCGTGCGCGACTTCAGAGACAAGACGGTGCACATAGAATGTTCCGTCTCAAGCCTCTCGTCACCAAACACGAATTCTTAACCTTCTCCTAAGCAAGACTAAACGTCCCTAGCCCTGGACGCAGAAAATGCAAGTCAAGAACCATCTCTGACTTGCACGCTCTTGCTTATTCCGTTTTACAGGTAGGTCTGTTTCGAGTTTTCCTGTCCCGATCCCGTGGGTGTGGACACAGTGCCACGCTACTCCCTACACGAGACGGTGCACATGAAATGTGCCGTCTCCCGTTCCCCGTCTCTCGGCTCCCAATTCCGTTCCGTGACCCAAGCCCGGGACGCAGTGTGACACGAGCGCAAGGTCTCTACGTAAGCAGACAAGCAAACTTCCGTGTAAGCGACCCCAGATACGGGGCTGAGCACAGGACGTGCGAAGCCGACATAGCGCCATGGACGGCGCTTATGTCGGGAACCCCGCTCCCCACAATCGGAGCTTATACGGTTAGTTTGCTCTGCGTCGTAGGCACCGAGCGCTGTGTCACACAAGTCCCCTATTTACCTAACTTCGCCACCTTAAACGTCGACACCATCAAAAATGCCAAAGCCACCATACTTAGAGGATAAATATACCATGGTAAAATAGTACGAAAGAACATTAAAAGAGCTAATAGACCACCCGCGAAGGTAATAGGGACGCCTACGAAATGTGTTGTAATATTTAGCATGTTAAAACGCGCCAAACGAATTGCTCCGCATAACGCAAAAATTGCAGCGATGCTTAACCCTATATACCTTACAAACCCCGGTTGAAGAGGGTGCAAGATAGCCTGATAAGTAAGGATTGCCGGTGCTACCCCAAAAGAAACCAAGTCACTCAAGGAATCGAGTTCTTTTCCAAAAACTGAGCTAACGGAAAGCCGGCGCGCCACCTTTCCGTCCAAACTGTCCAAAAGGACAGAAAGCAATATCATCGCTGCCGCTATTGTATAATTCTTTTCAATTACCATGATCAGAGCAAGAAATCCAAACAGCAAATTCGCCAAAGTGAAGATGCTCGGGATCATACGAGCAGTTATCGGATTTGCCTTCATTCTGCACTCACTCTCCCTATTATACTCAATCCGCCACGCACCTTATCTCCCGGACTAACCAAAATTTCAACATTTGTAGGGAGAAAAATCTCTGAACACGAACCAAATTTTATAAGACCATACCTTTCCCCTATGGCTACTTTGTCTCCCTTCTTAACCCAACACACGATCCGACGAGCAATAAATCCAGTCACCTGTGTCACCAAAATTTGCAAGTGTTCATTTTGAATTCCAACATAGTTTTTTTCATTTACCTCAGAAGCATGACTTTTAAATGCGGGAATCATCTGTCCCGGTCGGTAGGCACGAAAGACAACCTCACCTGCCATTGGACAGCGATTGACATGAACGTTAAATATACTTAAAAAAATACGGACTCTTATACTTTCTCTGTTGAGAAACTGGTCTTCAAAGACCCTTTCCACATCCATGATTACTCCGTCTGCCGGGGAGACTAACACTAATTCATCCGTTGGAATAACTCTTTCGGGGTTACGAAAGAAATATAAAATAAACAAGAACAGTATCCCTGGTAAAATAACAAGCAAAGGCCAAATCCAATAGGCTAAAACCATTAGAAAAGCCAATATTCCCAGATAAAACCAAGCATCACGAGAAACGGGATATTGTTTCACCGAATAATTGACCTCCTCCTCTTGAATGAGACTCCCACTTGTGCAAAGTGGGAGTGGTACCCCGCACACTGCTTAGCCGGAGGTAGACTCCCCCACCGAAGTCTCGCTGTTCAAATTTAATTGAACGAATTCACTTTCTCTAGTTTATCATTTTTATGACGATTAGAAAAGCTCTTAGTCTAATTCCATAGCCCTCCACTCTTCGATTTTACGAAGAATAAGATTATTTTCCCCACGAATATGGGTTTGAATTGGTAAAGAGTTCAAAAAGAACCTTCCGTAATATTTTTCAATAACTCGATCATCAAGTAAAATTACAACTCCACGGTCTCCCTTGGAACGGATCAAACGGCCAAACCCTTGCTTAAAACGGATAACAGCTTCTGGTAGTAAAAGTTCTTGAAAGGGGTCACGTCCTACAGATTTGAGATATTCAGAACGAGCAGCAATTAATGGTAATGACGGGGGCCAAAAAGGTAATTTCACCAAGATAACACAAGATAATGTATCACCCGGTATATCAATCCCCTCCCAGAAACTATTCGCTCCTAAAAGTACGCTCTTTGGATTCCTCTTAAAAGCTTCTAGGATTGTGCTTCGTTCTCCGTGAAATCCTTGTGCTAATGTCTCAATACCAATTCGTGACAATTTTAGTTTCAAAGAGGCATAGGTTTCACGAAGCAATTTATGTGAAGTAAATAGGACTAAAGTCCGGCCATTCATGCGCTCAGCAACTTCAACAATGAATTTTGAGAGATTCTTTGCTTTATCTTCGTCAGAATCTTGGAGGTCCATTCCCTTCTTGACCACGAAAAATTTCATCTGCCGATCATAGTCAAAAGGGGAATCTACCTGGGCAGTTCTTGTCGTCTTCGGTAAGCCGATATCTCGCAGAAAATGCTCAAACGAATTTGATATACTCAACGTGGCAGAGGTTAAAATTACAGAATCAAAACGAAAAAAAATTTTTTCCTTGAGAATATCACTAACTTCAATGGGGGAAGTCTTTAAATAAAGTCTCGAATTTTGTTCAAGCCAAGTTACCTGTTTAGGGTTATCGAGGTTTAGGACTAGTATCAGCGTGTCAATTAGTGCTTGTAATTCTCTTTGATGACCTCCTAAAACGTACTTCAGCTCTTCGATTTCATCCGCGTCTTCCCCACTCAATGCACTCTTTAAACTTTCTAGGACAGCGTTTAAGGCTTTTATTCGTCCTATTAAGTTCTCGATTTGAATGTTTAACGCTTCCCACCATGCTTGGGTGGCATGGCTTGTAACAAATCTAAACGTGCGCTCCGCGCCTAATACTAGGGACAATAACTGGAATAACTCTTTCGCCTGTTCCACCACCATGAAGCAATTTTCGGGAATATTATCTAACCTTTTTTCAAATATGTCCCATGACACTGATGGCACCTGGTGGACAAGTGCTCTCAAGCGTTGTTTAACCAGCCCGTAAAAGTTCTGTCCTGACGATCTGTAAATATTTTCAATAATCCGAATAACATTTTCCAAACTCATATCCGAGCCAAGATGTTGTAATGCCGTTTGGTAGATCTGATGGGCTTCATCAATCACTAACTGATGATATTCTGGCAACACATTATAATCTGTCTTAAGATCCGAGAAGAGAAGTGAGTGATTTACAATTAAAAGATCTGCCTCTTCTGCTTTTTTGCGGGCCCTAAGTAAAAAACAAATTCCTGCCTTCGAACATTTTCCTGGAATACACGTTTCATTATCAGCATTTAAACTGGGCCAGATTTGTAAGAGTCCAGGAACCTTCGATAGTTCTTGTTGATCCCCTGTAAGAGTTTCTCTGATCCATACCAGGATACTTAATAGAGCAAGCCTTTGTTCTACCCTAGAAACTTCTCGTGGATTAGCAACGCAACTCTGCAATTTCTTTAAACAACAATAATTTCCTTTCCCTTTCATTAAGGAGACTTTAAAGTTAAATGGTAATATGATTTCTAAAATCGGAATATCCTTCTTCAGAAGTTGTTCCTGAAGAGGAATCGTATGTGTCGCTACCACAACCTTTCGGCCTGTCTTCTTTGCCGACCATAAACACGGAATTAAATAGGCAAACGACTTTCCCGTCCCTGTTCCAGCCTCAACAACGACATGTTGAGATGAGGTTAGACCTTCTGCAATTAATTTTGCCATTGTCACTTGACCTGGTCTGCTCTCATAGCCTATTAGATTTTGTTCCAAAATTCCTCCCGGTGAAAAGCTATCGACAATCCAGTCGATCGAGACGGGAATTTCAGTCTTTAGATTCTCATTTGAAAATAAGCCTTCGGATATTGGGGCGAGAACAAAATCCGTTCTAATTTGTCGATCAGGAAAGCGACGAGTAATCTCTTTACGGGATTCGTGTATAAAATCCCTTCCCGCCCAACCCTCTAGGAAACCTTCTGCTTGATCGAAAAAGCTAAGATCAAATTCTAGATTTTTTTTTCTACATGCCTCAAAGATTTTCCAAGTTAGCCAAGCGTTCGTTTCCGATCGATGGCCTCTTAATCCATCTTCCAAGGGTAATGAAAGCTTTTCCGCAAGGTAAGATAAGTTATAATCATGCAACGTTGGGAAAAAAACTCTAGCTAATTCCTTAGTATCCCAAAGAGATTGTTGAAAATTAACATTTAACTTTTCTTCCAAGGTAGACAGTAGAAATGTTGCACTATGCCCAACAAGAACAGCGTCCTGAAAGAAATCCTGTATCTCGTGACTATGCTCAAATAATGAAAATGCGCCGTCAAGTTCTTCCGCCTTTAAACCGGTAATCCCTAAAATTTTACTAGTTATTTCTTGCTCAGGCAGAACAAGAAAGTGACATGAATCTTGGATTTCCCCATCACGGATGCGAAGTGCTGCAAATTCAATGATTTCATCTTGCATAACCTCTAAACCCGTTGTTACAACATCAAAAAACACGACGTCTTTGCCCAAAATGTTGACCCCTTTCTTGCTTTATTGTACACGATAATATCGAAAGGAATCAACGTCCAGCAGGATTTTAGATTTCTATAGCGAATTACTAACTAACAATAATAAGAATCTTACTTTAGGAAGAAGGATATACATTGTTTAAACGTAAGATTTCTGCCCTTGAACTGGTTCTTATAGTTTTATTATCCAGTCTGTTTCTAAGCGGTTGTTCTGAAAAACCCTTATTAACAAAAGATGGGTCGTACGTCATTTTATCTATTTCTCGTTCAGGGATGACTCAATCAGAACCCATTAAATTACCACTTAATTCAAATACTTCGATTATGCAGAAATTACTTGTGGAGTCATCTTTTGTCTTAAGTGATTTACGTACCCCTAGTGCTCTTAATTCCTCGGTAGATTTTCCGGTTACAACGACAATTCTCCAAACCACCTATGCAGAACCAAAACGAATGTCATTTCTTGTTGATAAACAGATCCTTACCCTTGATGTCCAGTCTCTTCAAATTGAAGTTGAAGGAGCAAATGTGGGACAGGTAACTTTCAATCAAACAATCACGTTACAAGGTATCCATAACCCGAATCTCCAACCTGCGTATGAAGCCTTGAGAGATTTATTACATGCTAATAATTAATTTAATAAAAGTTGCTATTTAGCAACTTTTATTTTTGTTGACTTTTAAATGAAAATAAAGAAATACTAGAAAAGACACCTCGAGTCAAAGACATTATATTGTATAATGTTAGCAGAATCTAACGGATGAAACCGTCCGGGTTTAAAGGGGAAACAAACGATGATTTTTATATTGGACAATAATGATTCTTTTACCTATAATCTCTACCAATACTTTGGAGAACTTGGAGAGGACATCATTGTCAAACGTCAAGACGCAGTTACAATAACAGATATTGAAGCAATGCATCCTGCTCTAATTGTTATCTCACCTGGACCTTGTACTCCTTATGAATCCCCACTTTCCTTAGGGATTATCAAACACTTTATGGGGCAAGTTCCCATTTTAGGAGTATGTCTCGGACATCAAGCCATTGGACAATTTTTCGGAGGAAAAGTGGTCCGGGCCAAGAAGCCTATTCACGGAAAAACAGCTCCAATTCTTCATGATCAGCAAGGGGTCTTCTCTGACCTCCCCTACCCATTGGAAGTAACTCGCTATCACTCGCTAATCGTAGAGAGATCTAGCTTTCCTGAGGAATTACTAATTACAGCCGAGTCAGATGATGGGGAAATCATGGGCCTTCGTCATAAAACCCTCCCTATTGAAGGAATTCAATTTCACCCAGAAGCTATCTTAACCCAATCCGGACATCAACTACTACTAAACGCCCTTAAAAATGCAAAAATGTGGAACCTAAAGCATTCTCCTTCGCCATGGATTGTCAAATCCCTCTCCGTTTCCATTCCCCCGTATCTTTTATTCTCAGCCTTTAAAGAGAAGCCTTTTCCATTTTTTTTGGATAGTGGCAACGATTATAAAGAGCTTGGGCATTATTCCTATATGGGCTCATCCCCTTTTTTGGAAGTAACCGCTTATCCCGATCATCTTGAGATTTTTTGGCCGAACCGCTCACAACGGGAAATAAGGCCACTCCGGAAATTAGAGAGTTTGGATTTTCTTAACGATTCGCAGAGTAAATACCACGTGCCTCAGCCCCCATTCCCCTTCTCAGGTGGCGCTGTAGGATTTTTAAGTTATGATCTAAATAACGAGCTCGAATCGCTTCCCACTGGCACCGTGGATGATTTAAACCTCCCTCTTTGGCGTTTTGCTTGGTATGATGGAATCATAGTTTATGATCACTTTCAAGAAAAATATTGGATCACAGCCTGCGGAATTGATGAACACGGAACCTGTCATACCGATTTAGCTCAAGAACGTGTTGAAAAGTTAGAAGAGCTCCTCTACCCATTTGTTCCAACGTCACTTGAAGAACCTGAAGACCTCATGATACATTCCCACTCACCCTTTACTCCTATTGTCCCGAGTGTCTCCCATGCTCAGTACTTAAGTGAATTGAAGCGTGTCATTGACTACATCTATGCTGGAGATATTTATCAAGCTAACTTAACTCAACGTTTTTCCATGATTTGGGCTGGAGATCCTTGGGATCTTTATTCCAAACTTCATCAAGAAAACCCTGCTCCATTTGCTGCATTTCTGCCTTACTCGGATTTTCAAATACTTTGCAGTTCTCCCGAGCGCTTTATACGCATTCAAACGGACGGACAAATTGAAACGCGTCCCATTAAGGGGACTCGCCCCCGCGGTAAATCGCTGTTAGACGATCAGTCTCAAGCCTTTGAACTTCAAAATAGTCCAAAGGATCGTGCGGAGCTGACTATGATTATTGATTTAGAAAGGAACGACCTCGGACGAATCTGCGAATTCGGAACCGTAAAAGTTCCCGATCTAATACAACTTGAAAAATATCCGACCGTCTGGCATCTAGCCTCGACTATTACCGGGCAACTGAAGAGCGGTCTTCAACCCAGTGATATTTTAAAAGCTGTTTTCCCCGGCGGGTCAATCACCGGAGCCCCAAAAATTAGGGCAATGGAGATTATTGAAGAATTAGAGTTATACAAACGGGGGTTGTATACTGGAAGCATCGGTTATATGGGCTTTGACGGCGCTTGGGACTTTAATATCGTCATCCGTACAATTTTGTTAAAAAACGGGAAGGCTTATATTCATGTTGGTGGAGGAATTGTCGCAGACTCTATCCCCGAAAGTGAGTACTACGAAACCCTTGATAAAGCAAAAGCACTATTTAGGGTTCTGAAAGGACGCTTAAATGTTTCCCACTGAGACGTTATTTACCCATGACCGCCTAGCATTGTTTGGCTTCGGGCTCTTTGAAACCCTTCTCATTACCGAAGTAGGTCCTCTCTTTACTGATCTTCATTGGCAGCGCATGAACAAAGGGGCTGATTTTCTTGGCCTCAATCTACCTAATAAAGCTGAATGGGTCAAATTAATTCAGAAATTTATAGTAGAAAACCCACGTCCATTACCCTATGCCCTGCGGGTCACCCTAAGTGGCGGAGCGCCCCTTGCTGGTCTTAACTCTCAAATCCTATTCCACAATCGAGCACTTCCCTATACACCAGCACAGTATACATTGGGAATTCGACTTCATCTCTTACCAGCCCCTCGCAATGAGCAGTCTCCTTTGGTCTCCATTAAATCTACGAATTATCTAGAAAACATCTTAGCCAAAGAAGAAGCTCTGCGAAATGATGCTGAAGAAGGTTTGTGGCTTAATACCCAAGGATATATTTCTGAAGGGACAATGAGCAATCTTTTTTTTGTTAAAGATGACACCCTCTATACCCCTGCTCTCACAAGCGGATGTTTACCAGGAACACGTCGTCAACTCGTTCTCGACTTGGCTCGTTCTCTGCGAATTCCGGCTTTCGAGGGTTTGTACCCTTTCTCCAACTTATTAATGGCTGATGAGATTTTCATGACCAATGCCCTCATGGGTATTATGCCAGTTCGTCAAATTGATAATTTTTCCTTACCTTTCGCCCAACTAGATATTAGAAAATCAAAGATGAAGAGACTGGAATTAGCGTATAAAGATCTTTTGATAAACCCTCTCCCTTTAAAGTAAAGCGAGAGGTGCCAAGGTAATCAACCTTGGCACCTCAATTAAGTTCAGTATTTTTCTTCAAGTACTTCAAACATTTGCGGAGTAGAAGACTTGAATGCTTTGTTCTCGCCGACGGTTTTTGCCCAATTTTCATAGGATGAGATATTATTCCATTTAGAGAAAAGCATGATGTCCGAGGTATTCTCTTGTTTATTGACCGATGCAAATTTAAAACCTTCGATATCTTCAACGGATTGAATCCCTGTTCGGACCTCTCCCAAAATACGATCTGCATCCGGGCCGTTAAATGTATGAATCACTGTAAGCATATATTATACCCTCCATTAATTATTCGTTTTCCTTTACTATCTTGTCCGCAACTCTATTTTAACATACCTTGATCAATGAACTTTCATTCAACTATTAGCATAAGTTTAAATAAGAGAAACTTATAGACCTTAAGAAATCTTTCGTTAAATTTTACATTTCGTGCTATACTAAATTGATGCTATGGGTCGTTGAAGTTGCACAAAGGAGGACCGTGAATGAAGATTATTTACATTCGAACAGACTTCCCTAATGGTCGTTCACACATATTAATGCGTGATACTGAATTTGCTTACCCAGAACTTGTTCATTTTGTAATGGTTTTAAGCAACAAAGGAACCTTGTGGGTCGATGTCTTTTGGCCATACGACGAAGAATCGGAAGGATATACTCGAAGAATTTCAGAACAGCAATTCTGGCAAACCTTCCGGGAGTGGAGATTACAGGGTATCCGTCTTGGCAATAGTGAACAAGTTGCGGAAATGTTAGCGCGCAAACGCTTATCAAAGAAACACCAACAGAAAGATGCAACTAATTAATAGAAAAAGCGGCAGTTGCCGCTTTTTCTATCCCTATATTGACTATCACTTACATATTATTGTACAGCCCACTTCTTAAATTCTGTAATTGTTTCAGATGATCATGTTCATCTGAAAAGATTGGTTCCAGCACCTCTTTTTCGGCGCTACTTAAATATTCTTCCGAATACTGTACAGCTCTTGCCAACCCCTTATCCTCGCCGTCATAAAGGCGTTCTAGAATCTTCATTGGCTCCGACTCTCCTAAGTTAGCAAGACGAGTTCTCCAATCTGCCATTACTCCTACAAAGCCTGCGCCTTCTTCGACCTGTCCTCCATTAGTTTGAATGAAATAAGATATCCTGGTTGCGTGTTCTTTATGATCTGTGAGAATCGCTGTAAGATGATTACGTAGTGGTCCGTCCGTAAGTTCGTCAATATACGCTTGATATTGTGTGATAGCCATATGTTCCCCTTGAAGGATCTTATTAAGCACTTCAAATGAATTATGCATAGTGGACCTCCTGCAACATTTTCTTCCACTATTAGTTTGCTTAGCATTCTCTGAATTATGTATGGTTGATGCTAAAATTCACGCGATTTCGTTTTTTCTAATCTATATATAAAGGCTAGAATCTCTGCCACTGCACGATATAGCTGGGGTGGAATTTCCTTAGTTAGCTCAACCTGCATAAGTGCCTCTATGAGTACTTCATTCTTTTGCAGGGGAATACCCTCAGCTTCAGCGACTTCGATCATCTTGCGGGCCACCTCCCCTACCCCTTTCGCGACAATTCGGGGGGCTCCGGTTTGATCGTAAACTATTGCTGCTGCTTTCTCTTGCTTTTCTTTCACCTTTGAATGTCAACTCCACTTCGCCTAGATCCTTGTAGGAAATTCTGGAATTCTAAGGCCTGGCTTAGATCCCCTGTTTCAATTTTTGTTAAATTAAACCCAAGCTTAGCAAATTGTGCCTTCGTTTCAGGTAAAACCGCCGCTAGGAGTTGGGGCGGGAATTGGAGATCACGGGTGAGAACTCTAAAGGTAAGTGAATCTTCATAGAAAAAAGCATCAATACCTACCAGTCCTAATTGCTTTGTTTCCATTTGGATGCCTATTCTGCAGTGTTGGGCATCCATTTTGCCCCCTTCCCGAGCACTTTCAATCGCTATTTGCACCGCTACAAATTGTTTTTGATAAAATATAGGAAGATGAATTAATAGATAGGCATTATCAAGTGCTCCTGATTTAAACCACAATTGTTGCCCGGTTAATTTTTGAAGTAACTTTGTTAAGGTCTCTTTGAATTCATCACCCTCCAAGCTCGTTTGATTTTGGAGGGCTTCGAGGAGCGCAAATTTAAACGTGTCTTTCAGATTGTCTTTTTCAATTTGCTTAGCCTGGGGATCTAATTTCATCATCTGTTGAATACGTTGTTCATAATTCAGTCCGAGCTTTCGCAAATAATCCACAATCATATCCGCTCCGGTTTCCTCTGACAGTCCCTCCCAGTTTAGACTTGATTTTCGAAATTTCAGCAAAAGTCTATTCAACGGCGTCCCTTGCATACTTGTTAATAAAGCCCCTAATAACCCAGGATTTGCTGTTGGAAATGTTTTCAGTAGATTTACTATTTCCTGATTAATAGGTAATCCTCTCTCTATAAGTTGCTTAAATTGTTGAGGGACGACGTGTATATCCCCTGACCTTTCAATTATGGGCTCGCGGATCAGTAATAAGCTGCCCTCACTGGAATTGCCAATTTTGACCCAGAATTTTTCCCCCACTTTGGTTGATGTTTCTAAAAGAGCGGATAAGTCTTGGCCTTTGATCCGAATTGTTCCTTCGTTCTCAGATGACTTTTGAACGACTTCCACTAATAGACGCTCGCCAGGATGCCTTTGTTCGAGTAAGCTTGATTTGACCGCGCTTGGTGCTAGTATACTACCTACTTCCATACGACCACCTCCCCCTGAACAAAAAACAGCTAAGGATAGTTGTTCCTAAGCTGTTCTATTTCCCAAGAATTCACAGCACTTAATCCAGCGTTATTAGCTATTATTTTTGAGTGACTTTTTTAAGTTGCCTAAGGCTTTAAGGGTAACAAGATCCATGCGATCACCAATATTTGGGGAATCTTGAGCTCCTATGATAGGGTTAGAAACTTTTCCGTATGAACGCTTCTTGGAGTGATGCAGGCCCCGTGTTGAAGTCTTCTTCTTTGCTTCACCCTTTGATTTCAGGGGGACGCTAGATAACTTCGATCGGGGGCTTGCTTTTAGTTTGTTCCTAGAAGAGATTTGAGAAACAGTAGGGCTTGAATGATGCGGAAATTCTTGTTGAACCCATTCCTGAACACGATTTGGGTCTTTGGTTACCACAAATACTTCTTGAATTGAACCATTACTCTTTAGTAAAAGTTTACAGCCGGTTTGGGTTTCATATTTAAAAACGATCCCACGTTCTGAGGAATGACTAACGTCTATAACGCCCGGAATAATATCAACAACTTCGACAAGACGACCTAAATTTTCAAGCCAAAGTAAAGCATTCTGAATTATGCCGTGTTCACGTTTGACCTTATTCCTACGATATTTCATAATTTTCACCGTCTTTCAAAAGTAAAGATGGTTTGCTGTGACCCGCCCTTGCTGGATATCTAATAGTCCAAAGGAATATTGTGGTTCGCGCCTTTTGTCCGTCGGAGAGCCTGGATTAAACAACAAAATTCCCTCACGCCATTCTATAAAAGGGGTATGACTATGTCCAAAAACAATTATATCAACTGAAGTACCTTTAAAGGCATGATAAGCACGTTCTGACGTACTTTTCCCCTTCCCTGAATCTCCATGGATTAACCCTATCCTTAAAGCTTCACATTCAATAACATCCCTATCAGGTAACGAAATATCCCAACCGTCACAATTCCCTCTTACCGCCCGTACTGGTGCAATACTAGATAATTGTTCTAATAAGCCCCTATGTGTTAAGTCCCCAGCATGAATAATCATATCGATTTGAGTTAGCTGTTCCCGAACAAAAAGGGGGAGAGATTTGCCTACGGCCAAATGGGTATCTGATAATACGGCGATTCGCAATCGATTCACCTCTTAAAATTAACTCATACCATAACACAGCTCATGGTCGAATAGTTTTTATGATGTGATAGTAGGTATCTCGTTCAACAGCTACTAAACCTGCTTCATGAATTAAACTGATAAGCTGTTGTTCACTTTGCATTTGCGGGCTATTAGCCCCTGCAGTATGATATATTTTTTCTTCTCGAACAACCCCGTCAAGATCATTTGCCCCGAACGAAAGTGCCATCTGCGCAACTTGAGGGCTGGAGGAAACCCAATACGCTTTAATATAATTAAAATTATCTAAAATCAAGCGCGCTACGGCAATTACTTTTAATGTGCGAAGTGCGCTCGCTTGGGGTGCTTCTTCGAATTTAGTATTCTTGGGATGAAAGGCGGTAGGAATCAGTGCATAGAAACCCTGAGTCTCATCTTGTAGATCTCGTAAAGCCAACAGATGATCAATCAATTCTTCATCTGTTTCAATAAGTCCATACAGCATATTTGCATTGGTAGGTATGCCTAACTGATGTGCAGTTCGATGAATCTCTAACCATCGTGTTCCGCTCAATTTTCCTGGGCAAATAATTTCTCGAACCCTTGGACTAAAATTTTCCGCTCCACCTCCCGGAATGAAACTAAGGCCTGCTTCCTTAAAAGTTTTAAGAATTTCTATAACTGGTACATTCTCCATTTGAGCAAAAAAATCATATTCTGCTGCAGTGAACGCCTTGAGACTTACTTGAGGGGCTCGTTCTTTGATTTTAGTAATCATGTCTAGGTAATATGAAAAAGGGAGATTTGGGTGTATCCCTCCCACAATATGAAGTTCAGTCACACCTTGATCTGCGAATTGCCCCGCTTTAGCGACCACCTCTTCAATCGACATCGTATAAGATCCCTTATCTCCAAGGTCTTTACCAAAAGCGCAAAGCCCACATCGTACTTTACATACATTACTATAGTTAATATGGGCATTATTATTAAAGAATACCTGATCACCAGTCATAGAGCGTTTCCGTTCATTCGCCAGGTAACCCAGACCAAGTATATTGGTTGTTTGTAAAAGTTGCAGTCCGTCCTTCCGATTAAGTCTTTGTTCTAAGATCAATTTTCCATATACATCTTCTAATCCGTTTAATATTGGATCAAATTGCACGCCTGACCCTTCTTTCTTGAAATTGTTATTATTTTTATTATAGCATAATTATCGAATTTCTAGAAAAGATAATGAACAGTAAAAAAAGGACTTCAAGTGGAGTCCACTTAAAATCCTTTTTTTATTTACTAGTGATAATGTTTCATAGTTTGGCGTTGGCGTTTAATTGCTTTACGAACTTCATTCGCAACACGCCATGTTTCTGTTTGGTGAGGAGTCATTAGCTCTAATTTTCCGGATCGTTTATCGATTAATATATCGACTGTCGGCTTACGCCCTTGAGCTTTTTCACCAGGGTGTAAAATATCAATCCCAATTTTATGTTCATCATACTGAGGAGGAACAAGGTAATTCAGAACTTCTTCCGTCGCATCCATTAATTCCACGACTTGATCCTGAGGATACCCTTCTTGTAGTAATATATCACGCACTGATATTAACGGATGCTCAAGTGTAAGGAGCATCTGGGCGCGTTGTATTAGATTATAATCGATGTCCAAAACGCCACCTCCACTTATATATATTTTTAGCTTATTTTCATTTTCCCCTTATCCTTTCTAATGAATACTGATAGATCTTTAACGAATATAGTTATATTTTCCACCCTAGTTAAATTAACCAAAGGAGGCTTATGATGTCAAAAATATTTTCTCTACCTATTTTAATTTCAGCAGTATCGGGGATTGCTATGGCAATCCAAGGCACCCTAAATGCGTCCTTGAGTCAAAAAACATCGTTACTATCTGCCACACTGATTGTTCATATCATCGGTACGTTTATAGCTTTGGTAGCTGTACTAGTCTGGCGAACCCCTCTCTTAAGCTACCACTGGATTTCAATTCCGTGGTATTTATATCTTGGGGGTATCCTCAGTGTCCTTATTGTCGGTCTCGTTGCTGTAAGCATACCAAAGGTAGGCGTGTGCAATGCGACCACAGCGATTATTATAGGTCAGGTAAGTATGGCTGTGCTTATCGATCATTTCGGATGGTTCGGGATGGGTCGCCTACCTGGGACTCCATCCCAACTCCTTGGAATATTTTTATTTGCCGCTGGAGCCAAACTTCTCTTTCACTAATCCGAGACTCCCACTGCTATAAGGTGTTCCGATTTCAAGCACGACCTGCAATCACGGAGATATTATAAATAATTGAATAAATTTCTTCACTGACTACAAATTTTCTTATTTGGCCGTTTTCTACTAATATAGCCGTACTTATACCTATGGCGTTTTGATCACTTTGAATAAGTCGAAGAAGAAAAGCATAGGTCTCAGTACTCACCGCGAGCTGCTTAAACGCTCCCTCTGTAACAAAGATGACCCAATAACCAGTGGATACTTCGTCATTACCGTTATTATATAGGGTATACGTAACATTCGATAAATCAGATCCCAATAGAGACTGCGGGGTTGTCGCATCAGTATAATAATCTGAGGAAGTATTTAGACTATAATTGTCATTTAACGTACTTGCTTGAGTTACCGTATCAGTTAGTCGTGAGTATATATCTTTAACGAAGTTAGGGAATAAAACATAACCAACAACCCCTATAATTAGAATCCAAAGGGCTAAAGCCTGTAAATCTTGCCATATTTCATTGCGTGGTGGTCGTCCCCAAGTACTTGGCATCCATTCCACCTCCCATTAAACCCTATCTATTGATTAGATAAGACTATCTATAATCAATATATACGTTCATTTATACAAAGATATGTACGTGAAACTTGCATCGTCCAATCCTACCCTCTAAAATATGAAGTGAGGTGAGGAATATGGATCTACTTAGACAAAGACTGACCTTGTTGCCGGAAAAACCGGGCGTCTATCTGATGAAAGATAACCAGGGACAGATCATTTATGTCGGTAAGGCTAAAATACTAAAAAATCGGGTAAAATCATACTTTACTGGATCACATGCTGGCAAAACTGAGCGGCTCGTTAGTCAGATCGTAGATTTTGAATACATTACGACAGAATCAGAGGTTGAGGCTCTTGTCTTAGAATGCAATTTAATAAAAAAACACAACCCAAAGTATAACATCCTCTTGAGAGATGATAAAACCTACCCCTATTTGATCATAACTGAAGAAGACCACCCGCGAATTCTTGTCACGCGCCAAGTAAAAAAAGGAAAAGGTAGATACTTCGGTCCTTATCCGAGTGCAACTGCAGCCAAAGAAGCTGCACGTTTACTAAATCGGCTTTTCCCGTTTCGGAAATGCCGCCAAATTCCAACCCGACCTTGTCTTTATTATCATTTAGAACAATGCCTTGCTCCTTGCGTCACTGAGGTATCGCCTAATGTCTACGTGGATATGCGCAAAGAGGTCTCAACCTTTCTTAAGGGGGATCAAAGCGGGATCCTCGCACTTCTAGAAGGAAAAATGCAAACAGCGTCCGAAGCGCTTCACTTCGAACGCGCAACAGAATTTCGAGATCTTATTGAAGACTTAGAGCTTCTCGTAGAAAAACAAAACATTACGCTTAATGATTTTATCGATCGAGATGTACTAGGATATGCTATATCCACTGACCAGATGTGTATTCAGGTTTTTTATTTACGTCTTGGAAAATTGCTAGCACGCGATAGTTTCATTTTCCCTTATTATGAAGAACCTGAAGAGGCTTTCACTTCTTTTGTCGCTCAATTCTATATTGATCGTGCAATATGGCCTCAGGAGATCTTACTCCCCCCGACTGAATCCCAGGTATTATCGAGCTTATTTCCTATTACTGTTCCACAAAAAGGAAAGAAACGAGATCTATTACAGATGGCAATGTCTAATGCTCAGACCACCCTTCACGATCAAATTTCAATCGAAGTACGCCACCAATCTGAAACACAACTAGCTTTAACCACTCTTGGGGAACTCTTAAGTATTCCGCTTCCTAGGAGAATTGAGGCTTTTGACATTTCAAATACTGGCGGCACACATACCGTTGCTGGTATGGTTCAATTTATTGAGGGCAAACCCCAACGCAATGGATACAAAAAGTATAAAATTCAACCTATGGATAAGTCAGATGATACGGCTGCCATAGGTCAGGTTGTACTACGTCGGTATGCGCGGTTAGTTTTGGAAAACGGATCTCTTCCAGACCTGATTTTAGTTGATGGGGGTAGAGGCCAAATAAATGCGGCTTCAAAGGCTCTTCATGAACTCAACTTAACGATACCCGTCGCTGGAATGGTTAAAAACGACCGGCACCAAACTCACGGCCTTTTGGATCAATCAGGAAATTCTGTCCCCTTACCCAAAAACCATCCTACCTTTTATTTGCTTGGGAGGATCCAAGATGAAGTCCATCGCTTTGCCATCACGTTTCATCGTCAGCAGCGAGCAAAAAGTATGACTCTCTCTGCTCTCGATAACATTTCGGGTATAGGGCCAAAACGCAAACAGCTACTGTTACGTCATTTTCCATCTCTGAATGACATTCATTGTGCAAGTATTGAAGAACTCCAGGCAGCCGGATTACCACGAAACGCAGCCTCAGTGATCTATCAATATTTTCACGTTACGCCCTTAGCAACGCCGCTAGAAAAGGTGGAATCTATTAATGATCCTTAATTACAGAGTTGAATTATGTCGAAAGTGTTACTTTAAACGAACTCATAGTTGCTCAGTTTCAGATTTCTACATTCAAAATCCAATGTATCACTTTAAAAAACTAGGTGGAGAATGTATAAACTACAAACCGACTCCTTGGTTACCGCAACTTTGAATAACCCAATTCATTAACACATTAAATCTTTTCCTCATCTTACCTGTGGCTCATTCTGGACACATAAAAAGAGAGCTCATGAGCTCTCTTTTTACTGATCTTCCAGCTTAGCAACTTCCGCCGCAGCTATCGCCACAGCCTCCGCCACTGACAGATCTAGCAGGGCGTATTTCGAAGCCTCCGCCGTATGTGGATTCTACATAGTCAACAGTCGCTCCCTCTAGATAACTAGTGAGTTTTTTGTCTGTTAGTAATGATACGCCGTACTCTTTATCAAGAATATCGTCATCCGTCTTTGACTCTTCCAGAGTCATGCCGAAATTCGGCCCACCTCAGCCAGCGCCTACAAGATATAGTCGAAGAAACGCATTCTCTTTATTTTGGTCCTTTAGCACTTCTTTGACTTTAGTGGCGGCGATTTCTGTAATTGTGACCACAATTCTTCACTCCTTTAAAACCGATTCTTAATTAATATATCACATTTTTCGTTTTTGGCAATCATAATCGGGAAATACATCTTCTTTAAGGCCTATAGTCAAACTTCTTTCCCCTCCCCATTCGGTTGAAAATCGCTCCAGAGACGGCGTACTTCTACTTCAATACTAGCAGGGAGATCTTGCGTAAACTTTTGCAATTGTTTAATTTCCCCTTGTATTTTGAGTGTCCAGTTTTTCTCTTCTGGCCAGGCTATGAAAGCCTGCGGTTGTGGAGCAACGACGGTGCGCAAGAAGCCTAAAATGAGCAAAAAAGTTAATACACGCCAAAACCAACGCATTATATAATTCATCCTTTCCGAATAAGCCATTATAAAGAATTAGCTTGTCCAGAAAGTGATAGTTTCAGTCGTTCGGCATGTAACTCACGCCAAAACTCTTCCATGAAAAATAACAAAGGCTCAAAATTAGCTATAGCAGCCTTAGTATGTAGGTGTTCTTGATAACTACGGATTTTTTCTAGGTAAAACGACTCACAAGACTTCTCACCCACTAAAGGCCACCCTTCGATCCCTCCAAAGGCAAACAATCGTCCTAGTCCGATTGCCCCTACAAAGTCCAATTTGTCGGCATCATACAAGATTTTCTCCTCAAGCGTATTCGGTTCGTGCCCTGTTTCACGAGAATGAGCTAGAATTGCATCTCTAACTCTCAAAACAATATCCTCAGAATACCCGGCTTTGCGCAGAATATTGACAGCAAGCCCTGCGCTGCTTTCTGCATGGGTTTTTTCAACTGCACCAGAACGCCCAATGTCATGAAGAAGCGCAGCTAATTCTATGATATTAGAGTCTGCTACCCCTTCGTCCTCAGCCAGTAATTTACCCCACTCCCGAACTCTTAACGCGTGCTCTAAATCGTGTGCACTATCTTTACGCGCATAAAATCCCTGAGCTACTATAATTATCTGTTGCAAGTGGTCTTGATTTGCCATCGTATCCATTGTCCCACTCCCATTCGTGTATAATATGCACCTTATTATTTCCCAATTAATCCAAATTAATCTTACTTCTCTACTTCTTGCTTTGTCAAGTTACAGTTTTTAAGTTTAAATTATCTCCCTTATTTATTCCTTTTATAAGTCTTTGTAGGGTGTGACTTAGAAATTCATTCATTAAATGCTATAATGAAAACATATAAAATCAACAAACTAATCTGACTTGCACTAATCAGCCTATGAAGGAGTGCTTATCTTGAAACGTTCTATTTCATCGTACATTTTATTGGTGTCTTTCACCCTAGTAATCACCACAATGATTGTTTTTTATTACTTACCTAAGTACCAAACCTCGCTAATCTACATCCCGATAGAATCTTCCTCATCACCCTTTGATACATTAGCCGTCTCTGCCGAATCCAACATTGTCCCCACATCCCCTACTCAGACAGCACCACTATCTATATCTTTAACTCTTCCGACACTCCATGTCTCTGATTCAAAAGCACTAGCTTTATATGACCAAGGGCTCAAACTATATTATCAACGCAAATTTCCAGAGGCTCTCATCTACTTTAATCAAGCGTTGGGGATTGACGGTCAATGTTATGAAGCACTCAATTCCAAAGGCGCGACCTTAGCCTTTCAGGGAAACTACGATCAAGGGCTTGCTCTTATAGAGCAAGCCCTTGATCTAAATCCATTGTTTGTATATGGCTATTTCAACCGTGGATTAGCCAACGAACTTGCTGGACACTGGGACCCGGCCATTGCTGCGTATCAAAAGGCTTTGCAACTCGACGATCGTGATACGTGGAGTTATTACGGTATCGCGAGTATATACGGACGTCTTGGAAAGATTGACAAAGTCTTGGAATACCTACAACCAGCTATCTCCCTTGACCCCGATGTCAAGGAAGTAGCCCGTAACGAGAAGGATTTCGCCTCCGTCCGTAATTATCTCCGTTTCCAAACCCTTGTCAAACCCTAATCAAACCTTAGTCAAACCCTAGCCTACGCTAATAGTTTTTCCAAACGTTCAACAAGTCCCGTAAAGACCTGTAGTGCATTCCGTACAGGAACAGGGGTCTCCATATCGACGCCGGCTTTACGCAACAATTCAATCGGATAATCTGAACTACCACCGCTCAAAAATTCCAAATATCTAGCCACAGCCGGCTCCCCTTCATCTAAAATCGTCCGTGCAAAGGCCGTCGCCGCAGAGAATCCTGTTGCATATTTGTAAACATAAAACGCGCTATAAAAGTGTGGGATACGAGCCCATTCTAAAGCAATTTCAGGATCAAGGATCACCTCCGATCCATAATAAACGGCATTTAGATCATGATAGATTTTGGATAGACTATCTGCGGTTAAGGCTCCGCCCTCTTCTACAACAGAGTGAATCTTCTTCTCAAATTCAGCAAACATAGTCTGCCTGAAAATTGTCCCTCTGAACTGCTCAAGATAATGATTGATCAAATAGGCAAGAGTTTTAGGGTCTTTAGTAATTTCTAAGAGATGTTCCATAACCAACGCTTCGTTCAACGTTGAAGCGACTTCTGCCACAAAAATTTTATAGCCCGCATAGAGATGGGGTTGTTCACGATTGGAAAAAAAGGTGTGTAACGAATGTCCCATTTCATGAGCGAGAGTAAACATAGAATCTAAAGTATCTTGATGATTAAGTAGGACATAGGGATGTGATCGATAAGTTCCCCAAGAATATGCGCCGCTTGTCTTTCCTTCATTTTCATAAACATCGATCCATTTTTTCTGGAACCCTTCTTCAAGGATTTTGATGTAGTCTTGACCCAACGCCTTTAGTCCATCAATTACCATATCTTTTGCAGCCTCATAAGTAATCGCCATAGTCGTTTCTGGAACAATTGGAACATAGATATCATACATATGTAACTCATCAAGTTTTAAGGCTTTTTTGCGCAGTTGGACATAACGATGCATTTGTGGCAAAAATTCGTGAACCGTATCGATTAGGGAATCATACACCTTTAAGGGAACACGGTCATCATCTAAAGAGGCTTCAATCGCCGATGAATAGTTTCGAGCCTTAGCGAAAAAAACGTCGGATTTTACACTTGAATTCAAGGTAGCCGCCCACGTATTTTTTTGTTTCTCATACGTACGATAAAGCGTCTCAAAAGCTGCTTTGCGTACACCCTGTTCAGAGCATTCCATGAAGTGAATAAAATTCCCCTTGGTTAGTTCAACTGATTCTCCCGTTTCATCGGTAATACTCGGGAATTTTAAATCCGCATTATTGGCCATAGAATAAATTGCCCCTGGAGCCTCCGCTAATTCTCCAACTTCTGCTAATAATTTTTCTTCAACTGAACTGAGAATATGCTCTTTCTTACGCACAATATCTTCTATAGCGTGGTTATATATTTTCATATCTTCGGACGTAGCGCAGAATTCCTGCAGTCGACCTTCCGGCATAGCTAACAGTTCTGGCACCACAAAGGAGGCAGAGCTACTGACCTTCACGGCTAAGGCCCCTGCACGATCTGTCAGCGCTTGATAGAGGGCATTTCGGTTATCCTCATCTCGTCGCATACGGGCATAAGTATAAACTTCTTCAATTTGTAAACTTAAATTATCCATCCATTCAAAACACGCGCGTAAGGTCTCTGGGGTATCTGCTAAATGTCCCTCGAACTTTTTCCCTTCACCTAAAAGCTTTTCAACATGGGCAAACTCTTCCTCCCAATGATCATTATTAGTAAAAATGTCCTCCAAATGCCACTTGGTAGCCTCCGGGATTCCTGATCTGGATTTTAAGTGTTGTTGTCCCAAAATTTTCCCCCCTAGAAATAGAATCTCATTTTATTATATACAGAAGGAACGTAAATTACCATTTCCCAAGAACATTGCCTCTAAAAGAGTGTCCATTATAACAAGTGCCCGTAATCAACTCAACGTCTATAAGCGAAAACTCTCAACGCTTCACGCAGGGTATTTCGACTGACACCAAGTTCCTGAGCTAGTGTTGCTTCATTAGGCAGTCGACTGTCAGTCAGATATTTACCCCGACGGATTTCATCTAAGAGCTCTAACCGTACTAGATCTGAGAGGGATTTTCCGCTCTGATGAATACGCCCCATGACACTCACCCTCCTCAATCCATTTTTATCAATTTTTCAGCTTAGCTGAACGAGTTCACTTATTTGGGTTATAGGGTATACCGTCCGCCGCGGGGGCAGTGCTTCTTCCGACTAATCCTGTCAAAGCCAAAATTGTAAGGGCATACGGAAGCATTTGAATTAAATTTGAGGATACGCCCCCTCCTTGCAAAAGCATACTTAAAACCATAGCAAATCCGAACATCAAGGCCGCTCCTAACGAACCTAAAGGGGTCCATTTGCCAAAGATCATAGCCGCCAGGGCAATGTATCCCCGTCCGCCACTCATATTGATTTCAAAACTATTTAACAGGCCTAAGGCGAGATAAACCCCCCCTAAGCTAGAAAGCATACCACCAATAATAACTCCTAGATAACGCATAATTCCTTCCATCGCGATGTTAACGACCCCACTTCGCTCCGAAAAGTTTCCTCCCAGCGCAGGAAGGGCAATCGGAGTAGCCATCGCCAGTGTTGCTGCCCACAGATCAGGTCTCATCAAAGCATCCCAAAGCATATCGTTACACCTCCTTCACAGACGCAAGAGATTGACGTTTCCGCCAGTGTTTTTGAACCATCGGCATAATATCTTTAATAGCGACTAAGAAAATGATGATCCCAGAAATAACATCGGTCAAATGAGCTGGAACCCCGGACGTAATTTGCATAGATTGCCCGCCTGACGATAAAGCTGCAAAAAAGATCGAAGCAAGAATTACACCAAAGGGATTATTATTGGCTAGGAGAGCAACTACAATAGCTGTAAATCCATATCCTGATGAGAAACTATCATAAAGGCGATGTTGTACCCCCAGCATTTGGACTGCACCTGCTAAACCAGCAAACATTCCGCTAATAAATAAGGCTAAGATCAAATGAAACGGTACATTGATTCCGGCATATTTCGCCGCTCGTGCATTCAAGCCAACCGCCCTTAATCGATAGCCCAAAGTTGTCTTATAGAGTAACCAATAAACTAGAAAACATGCGCCAACTGCAATGACTAAGCCCCAAGACAGTTGCGTTCGCTCCATCAGCTTCCCCAACGTCGCGGAAGGAAGAATCACTGGAGATTGCGGAGTAAAGCCCGGCTGCATCATCGGCCCATTTTCAAGCATATAGTGGCTCAAATAAATAGCAATGTAACTCATCATCATGGTAGTGATTACTTCGTGAGCACCTACAAAAGCCTTGGCCAACCCAGGAATTATTCCAGCCCAAAGCCCAGCAACCAGCATTCCAATAAAAAGGGACAATGAGACATGTAAAATAGGGGGAAGCCCATGCACGGAATAGCCAATCCATACAGCCGCCATACTTCCGATCCAATATTGACCCTCTGCCCCAATGTTAAACAATCCAAATTTAAAACCAATGGCAACCCCCAATCCTGAGAGGATTAAGGGAATAGCATTAGCCATCGTGTTTGACAAATTTACGGTAGAGCCAAACGCTCCAGAAAAGAGAGCCCCATAAGCCGTCAGTGGATTATGACCCGTCACAAGCATAACAACTGCCCCAATTAGGACCGCGATGAAACGGTGTCTTAAAGAAGTCTCTGAGTACAAAGTTTTCCGTCAGCTCAAAATCCAAAACGAGTCCTTCTAATTGACGGTCTTGTGGAATATAGGCAATCCCCGCATTAGTTCTGTGTCGTACTGTCGTAGACGATAAGTCATTCGAGGGGTTGTTAACTTAGTTTCGACAGTATTAACTGTCTTTCCTGCTCGCATAACAGTGACACGATCGGAAATACGTTTCACTTCGTCAAGCTTATGGCTGATGAAAATAATTGGGATTCCCTGTGACCGCAGACGTTCCATGACTAGAATTAATTCTTCCACTTTTTGAGGGGTAAGCATAGCGGTCGGTTCATCCAGTATGAGTAACTTTGCCTTACGATAAAAGACTTTTAAGATTTCTACACGTTGTTGAAGTCCCACCGTCAGATCCCCTACCTTTGCACTGAGATCGATATCCATATGGTACTGTTTAGCAAGTTGGCGGACCATCTCAACATTTGCTTGGCGCCGATAGTGAACCCTTCCCGGTTCCCCACCGAGGACAACGTTTTCTGCAACCGTTAGAGCAGGTATGAGCATAAAATGTTGGTGTACCATTCCAATGCCCGCTTGGATGGTCTGGCGGGGACTTGCGAAGTTGAGCTCCTGGTCATAAAGTCGAATACTCCCGGAATCCGGTCTATATAGTCCATAGATTACCTTTACAAGCGTGGATTTTCCTGCGCCATTCTCTCCTAATATTGCATGAATTTCTCCTTCGCGCACATCAAGATTCACTTGATTATTGGCGATAACTCCCGGAAAGGATTTTGTAACATCTCTCACTTCTAAACAGGTTCGCATAGTCCCCTCCATTAGAAATGGATTGCCCCATTAGGATTATGAAGCAACCCATTTATCATTTGATATATCTAATAAATTTTTCTATTGTTTGAATTCTGCTGGCATTTCGTTCGAAACTTTGATTGTCCCAGCTTTGATTTGCTTTGCAGCCTCGTTCACCTTATCAACAATATCTTTAGGCACTACCTTAGTAGGAGTGGCAAACCCAACCCCATTATTACTTAAATCAAAGAGCACATCACCACTTTTGAACTTGTCGTCCATAGTGGCCTTTATGATATCAAAGGTTGTGATAAAAAATTACTAATTTAGGGAAATGCACTCTGAAAAAGGTGAAGCAGGCAGCGTACGTTCCACTGCCTGCTTCTTCCACCTTGTCCACTAATCCCTCTGGAAGGTTCCCCAACCTTCCAATTTAAATTTTACCCGATTTTAGTCCATTTCGCAAGTGAGGTTAACTCGACCGTTAACCTCACCCATTTCGATTACACTTGCCGTTAATGTCTATCTATATTATGATAGAAGTCATATAATAAATAAGAAGACGATCACAAGTGTGGTTCAATGAGGACTGACTCGTCCCTTAGCATGGATGGGGCAGACCTTTTCAGTTTAACAGAAGGAGATATGAATATGAAAAGTATGGGCTATTTGGGGCCAAATGGCAGTTTTTCCGAGGAGGCAATCCATTTATTTTTGGCTTCTCAGCCTGAATTTAACGAAACACCGCCAACACTTATTCCCTTCCCAACAATACCTCGCTTACTATTCGCCTGTAATAATAAGGAGATAGACTGGGCTTTTGTCCCTTTGGAGAATTCCACAGAAGGGCAAGTTGGCGTGACTATGGATACACTCGGCCAAACTGAACATCTCTTTATCACCCATGAATTCGTCCATCCTGTCGATCAATGTCTGTTAACGCTTGAACCAATACCACTGCATCAGATAGAAAGGGTTTATTCTCACGAACAGGCGATAGGGCAATGCCGGGATTTTCTTGAGAGATATCTCCCCCATGCTGAACAAATCACTTGTTTAAGCACCGCTGAGGCGGCTCATAGGATATCCGCTATCCGGGAAAACTGGGCAGCCATAGGGCCCCGTCGAGCCGCCTACCTCTATAACCTTCACCTTCTACAAGAATGTATTCAAGATGTCGTGCTGAATGCCACACGTTTTGTACTTGTCGGCCATACCCTTGCAGAAATGTCGGGCGGCGAAGATAAAACATCGCTTCTAGTTATAGCAGATAATACGCCGGGTTCTTTATATCGTATTTTGGGTGAATTTGGTAAACGCCATATCAACTTAAGCCGAATTGAATCACGTCCCTCGAAAAGGAAACTGGGCGAATACGTATTCTTTGTTGATGTGGATGGCTATGTCTTTGCGCCTCCAATTCAAGATGTTTTAGGGGCACTGAAAGAAGCAAACATCTCTGTGAAACTCCTGGGTTCCTATCCCAAAGCACATCCCGATGAAACAATATTTTAAGGAGAGAGAATTTATCCTCTCTCCTTTTCATTTATCACTTTTTCAAGCACTATTATAATACTGTGAGTCTACTGCAAAAAGTATCATACAGGCAAAAAACAGTGTATTTTATGGGTGTAGGTAATCACCTATCTCTTGCTTCTCCAACCCTAATAAGATTTCATTACGTGAACATTCGTTGCAGCACTCCATCGATTCCTTCCACCTCACACGACTCGATGGTTTTTGCAGCCTTTTCATCTAACCCTTGTAATCCCAAAGGTATTTTCCAGCCTGTCAATTTACTTAAGTCATTGAGAGCAATCCATTCGTCTCTCAAACTCTCCTTTTTTTCCCCTTCTAAAGCTGCTAAAACATTCGAGGAGAATTTAAACGGACTTGCTGTTGAGACGATTACTGTGAATGTTTGATCGTTTGTCTCGGAAATATAATCCTCGAACACCTTCATAGCAACTGCCGTGTGAGGGTCAAAAACATACTGATAGGCTTTATAACTTCGAGATATCGTTTTAAAAGTCTCCTCTTCATTCGCCCATCCGGCATAGACTGTATCCTGACATTGTTTAAGAGTAGCTGGATCTACGGTAAACGTCCCTTGGTTACTTGAATCATACCAGGCCTGAATCTTCTGAGCGTCTCGCCCACTCATCTCATATAAAAAACGCTCGAAATTACTCGATACCAAAATATCCATTGATGGTGAGATCGTTTGGAAAAAGGCTCGCTGACTTTGATATTCACCAGTTTCAAAAAAGTCTACCAAAACATTATTTTTATTTGAAGCACTAATAATACGGCCGATAGGAAGTCCCATGCGTTTAGAATAATACGCTGCCAGAATATTACCGAAATTCCCAGTAGGAACCACCACATTCATCTTGCTCCCTGGGGTCACTTCCCCTTGCTCTACAGCTTGCAAGTAGGCCCAATAGTAATATACGATCTGGGGCAAAAGCCTTCCCCAGTTGATGGAATTAGCGGAGGAAAAAATCAAATTATTCTCCTGTAACTGTGCCTTCAACCTGTCCATTGCAAACATACGCTTCACTGCAGCTTGACACTGATCAAAGTTCCCCTTAACCGCAACAACGTGAGTATTCTTCCCTTCAGTAGTTGTCATCTGCCGTTCTTGAACAGCACTTACGCCACCCTCTGGGTAAAATACAACAATATGCATACCTTCTCTGTTTTTAAACCCTTCCAGCGCGGCCTTTCCAGTATCACCGGATGTTGCCACGAGAATTAAAACGTCCGTATGCAGATCCAAGCAATTAAGACTAACTTTCAATAAGTCTGGTAATACTTGCAAGGCCATATCCTTAAACGCTGCCGTAGGCCCGTGCCAAAGCTCTAAAACTCCAAAACTTCCAACTGGAATCAGAGGCGCAGGGTTAAGCCCGTCAAATGTGCCATCTGCGTAGACGTTTACAATGTCAGAGAGGACCTCCTGAGTGAACTCAGGTAAATAAGGGGTCATGACATGTTGCGCAACGTCACGATATGTTAACCCCTGCAGCTTCTGCCAATTCAAGGCGGGAAATTTTGAAGGAACAAAGAGCCCCCCCTTTGGTACCATTCCTAATGTAACTGCTTGCGATGCCCTTTGTCCAGAAAGATTACCCCGTGTGCTTTCATACAAGACTATTTCCCTCCCTTGTATATTAGAATGATTGATTCTTTAAAATCTATTCACTGTATATTCGACATTAAAGACATATTTCCTCCCTTATAACCTGCATTCCCGAGAACCCCTAACGAGGATTCGACACTAACAGCCTCTAAAGCCGCATAAACACTGGATTTCTTCTAAATTTTACTTGAATTATTACTCGTTATGTGTTATTATATACATAACGAGGATGTG
>Ga0209587_1000013_pt1 | contig 89647 bp, 91 predicted proteins | sample NGEPerD_2_FD_184512 | JGI IMG/M metagenome (GOLD analysis project Ga0209587, IMG submission 184512) | Arctic peat soil microbial communities from the Barrow Environmental Observatory site, Barrow, Alaska, USA - NGEE PermafrostL1-D... | ecosystem: Environmental > Terrestrial > Soil > Wetlands >...
TCAAGAATTGCGTGTTGGCGAGGTTCTTGAGAAACAGAAGACACTTTATACGGATTTAGGGGTTGCCCCGCCTGCCTCGTTATGAGATGGAGGGAATCCAGGATAAACGCAAAAATCGTTCACTATCGCTCGTTTGAAGCCCTGTGGAACCTTTCGAATATGTTTTCATTAAACTCGACTCTGAAAACAATTTACATACTCTCTTACTCACCCAATAAGCAATTGGGGAGCCGGGAATCCTATTAAATGCGCTATTAAGAGAAGTATGTCTGTAATATACATCAGGGTTTCCTATTGCCTCCAACGTCCTTAATGGCTGGTTCTCAATACCCGTAAAATCCGATAATTTAACAAACTCTCCAGGGAGATTTATTGAATAGTTTCTTAAAGTAAATGTACAAACAGGCACACACGCAGCCTCAAATGCATTGTACTCAAGTTGAATAAGGGAACTAAAAGTAGTGTTTTCAATGAGATTCTTACGCAGGCTTTCGTAGCTGGAAATAAACATCCAAACAAAAGGCGTTACAAAACCTAAATGTCCGTTTTTATGTACTTTAGTTGGACAATACTCTAAGAAGGCAGAAAACAAGTCTGATTTTGTTTGAGGGTAATATTTCTTTGTGAATTCCCCCAAGTTGCCACACATATATTTGTTGCCCATATACGGCGGATTTGTGACCAGGACATCGTATATTCCGTTCATGATTTCCGCTTGAAAAACCAAGTCAGGTATCAATCTGATTAACTTTTCTCTTGATTCATTTAAAAAAACATTATCTACAGGGGTTTGGGAAATGGTATTTAATCTACCCAATAAGACTTCTTTACTAAATTCCTTGACTTTAATTAAAGAGCCATAAACTTTAGCATCTCTGAATAAGTCAATGGAGCTCTTTACAGTATCATAGATTTGTCCTTTTTCTTCTCCTGCCAAGTATTGCATCTCGTTATCCATCAGGATATTTGATTCCTGAATTGACGCAACATTTAAATTCACCTTTTCATTTTTTATTATGTTCAAGAATCTTTTTTGAAAACTAGTAGCTTTCATGACCAACGAAAAACAAGCAAGTTGATACGCCCTGTCGTCAATGTCTAATCCATACAAATTCTTCTCAAGAATTAATTTCGGAATATCGTCTTCTAAATACCCACATTGCTGATAAACTTCATAAAGAACATCAAATACATAGACAAGAATATTACCTGAACCACATGCTGGATCAAATACTTTAATATCTTCAACTCTCAGCTCTCTATTAATATACGGTTTTAGTTCCTCTTTAAATTCCTTTTCCATATTCGTATTATCTAAATAAAATTCCCAGTTTTTCTTCAGTGAGCTCTGCTCCGGATGAGACTCCAACCAATATCTGCACAAGGAATTTTGCACCATATATCGCACTATCCACTTTGGGGTAAACAATTGGGTTGCAAAAGGTATCTCCTCTTTATTGTATCTTTTTTTGGCCTGAATAACTTCATCCTTCTTCTCGGAGATGTAATACTGATAAAGCCACCCGATGATCTCGACTTCTTTCCAGTCTTCCTCAGGGATGGACGTCACCAAGTCCCGAATGACAGACCCTTCCTGTAACAGATTGCTCGGAAAGAGCAATTCGGTATAATCAGAGATCGTTTCAAACATAAAGGGGAGGATCTTATTTAAGTCATTACACTGGTGTATCAATAAATACTTGAATAATCCTTCAGAGTCGTTCCTATCTTGAAAACCATAGATCACGGTTCGATCTACTGCTAAGTCGATATTCAAGGCCTCCCTGAGGATATCCGGTTCCGCTCTGTTCGGATCGAGAGAGGATAAGACCCGCACCCCTGTGGGCAGGTAGTCATTGACCTCCATGAAACGCAGGGCAATAAAGCGGTTAAACCAGGTGTAGGCAACCTCCTCCATGACCTGGTCATACCCCTTTTGCTCGATCTCCTTGATCAGCTTATCTCTTTGGAGCTTAAAGCCTTTTTCCTGAGGGATATTGTTGAGGATGATATGACCCGCTTCTTGCTTCAATTCTAAGTTATCCTTGGCAGTAATCCCTATTTGAAAAGCCTTTTGCCTGACTTGCTCGATCAACTTTTTGCGGGCACCGACCGCAAAGTTCTTAATGGCTGATTTATTCAAGGTTTTCCCTCCCCTCAAACAAGCCTGACGTTTTTGTTGGCGCGAATATAGCTTTTCAGCTTGTTTCCAAGATCACTCGTTAAAGCGTCCACATCTGCTTCATTGGTCATTAGAGGAACTGCACTAAACAGTTCAACAATTTGCAGATTTTGAGTATAGCGTGACGGTAGTTCAATGACGGGTGGGGTCACCTTTCCTCCGGGCCCAGGGGGTGGATTAGGACCTGGAGGAGCAGGGGGATCTATTGGTTTCGTCGCGTCGGAGATCGTTTCGAAGGACCTAAACTTTAATATCTCGCTTTCGGTCTTCATAGCAATCGCTTTATAGAAGTTATTGACAGAGTCGATTCTGACGATTAAAGCTTCAAAGGGCTCTTTGATCCGCTCTTGAAAACCATTGTCGAACTTAAATTGACGTAATTCATCCTTCACCTGAGTATAGTCTGCCTGGATTTGAACCTTAATTGGCTGGCAGATTTCCTGCAGCAACTGAACAAAACGGTCGGTGAACTTAGCAACCAAAGCGGGTAGTTGAATGATCTCCGCATAGGGGTTAGGATTTTCCACAATTTGCTTCACCTTGTCCACGGTCTCATTAATTTCTTTATCTAGAACATACGTCTCATTGTCTTTGTAGATCTCCAGCATTTTAACGGCTTTTTCAAAATGGGGGAGTTGGTTCTTAAAGAACCCTTTGACTTTTTTGACATCCTGAATCACTAGGTTTAGTTCGCCTTCCTTTTCGACTATAGAAGTATAAAATTCAAGGGCGACTTTTATTGCAGAGAGTTCCTTTAAGACAGACAGGCAGGCCTCTAGTGCAGCCTTTCCTGGGTATTTGCCATGTTGATAGCGGCTGATCGTTCCGGTGATTTCAGCGATTTCGCTAACCATTAAATCCTTCAGGCCTTTCATAAGGCTATCTTCGTCCTGGGGCAAGGCGCCGTGGTCAAAGACATTACGTCCGATATTGCGAGCTTTAAGCAAGAGTTCCGCAGAAATAAGGACTCTTTTGATAATCACCAATTTCTCTACTTCTGTTTTCTTAGTCAGATAGTTGGGGATCTCTTTATCCAAGATATCTAGATATTCTGCACCGTACTGGAGCTTGATCTCTTGAAGCTTGAATAGTTTAGCCACTTGGGCAGCGATGTCGATTTCTTTCCAGCCATAGGGTGCTGCCTTGAAGTAGTCGAGCAGCATTTTCATGGTTACTCGGACGTTTCGCTCATGGTTTCTGCCAATATAGTTATTAAGCTCGTCCAAGGCTAATTGATTGGACTCGTCTTCGATCAGTTTAATTTGTCGATCATCCTCTGTGAGGATTTGCCACAGGTCACTATTAACAGTCACAAACTTCTTAATATAGTTCAGCTTAATATAAATGCTTTCCACCATAGACTGAAAAGCCTTGTTGATTTTTTCGACGGGTTGTCCGCTCTTGATCTCGACTTTTTGAGAGTTGATATAGATATCTGCTTCAGTAATGGCCGTAATCAATAAGCTCTTAACTCGATCTTTTTTGGTTTTTAATTCCCTGGATTTGTTGTCAATAATTGCCCGGATGGTTTCAGGCAGGCTGACCGAGGCTGTTTTGGTGCGGTAGGTTTCTATCTTGAGGACTTCTTCCATCTCATACCAAAAGTCGGGATCTGACGGTAGTTTGACGATGACTTTGTCTCCACCAAACGCTAAATTCTTAAATTCCTGTTCTCCATACTCACTATAGTGGTCGAAAAATGGGGTAATCACCCGAATCCCCATTTCCCCATCCTGTTTGCCACGGGGGCGATCATCGATCTGTTGGTTGAACGCGAAGTCATACTTACTGTTATACTTGTACTTTTTATCCGGATAAATATCCTCGAAAATCACCTCACCGATTTTGCCACTAACATCACTGGGATCGATCAGCATATTTTTGATCTCCCGGTTGACATCCTGCTCATCATCGGTTAGGAAGATATATTCGTCTCCGTCTTTTTGGATCATTGTTTCTAGGACCAGTCTTCTGAGGGATTTTTCGATGCTTTGTTTTAAAGCAATCTTGTCCGCATCGATTTCCATGACCATTAAGGTTGCCAAGTTTTCTATTTTAGGCAGAATTTCCTTAACGTATTTAATCATGAACAAGAGTTTTAAGACATCTAGATCTTGGGGTTCCAGTTGTCTATTTTCGCTAGCTTGGTCAATCACCCGTCTGACCGAACCATCCAGAAAAGTTTCGATGGAATTATAAAACGTATAAAATGGTATAAGCGTGCCGATTGATTTCTCTCGATAGAGCTGGGCAGATTCCTGGAAGGCACTTAACAAGGAACGTTCTCCTTCGGCAAGGTGTTTACCAGAGGAACCATGTTTGCGAATACCCGAAAACACTTTTTGCAAGAGGTTGAATTGATACGGGATAAAGGGGTATACCTCGATAAAGTCTGCTTTATCGGCAAAGTTCTTCATTTCCGCAGCGCCTGAAGCAAAGCTAATCGTATTGCGTAACTTAGCATTACTCTCATCATAGAGCAGACCCAACGTATCCTTGGCTGGGGGAGTTTTCTCTAAGAGACGTTTCTTTATCACCTCATCCACGTTGCTGCTGGATAAGTTGATGCGCGTATTGAAACGACCCTGAATTTTCGAGAAGTCACGACCTTTGACCTTAGGGGTGACGGCATCAATATCTTCCTGAGACGTGACGATCACCCAGGCTTTGCCCTTACATTTGGCGCCCAGTTCCTCGACGATGGTTTGCAAATCCAGCATCATCTGAGTGTTATCCCCGATGTACTGTCCGATCTCGTCGACCAGAAAGACGATATGTTGGTTCCGCCCTTTTTCTTCCAGATACGCTTTGACCAGCAAGGCAAATTCACCGATGCTCATGGTGAAATTGTTGTCTTTATTATTAAACCATTCTAAGGCTGAATCCTTAGAACAACTCCGCACATCCATCAGAGCATTGACAATAATGTCCCGGTCAAACAAGACACGCCGTCTACGATTTTCCCAGAGATCACCCGTCTTTTCCTGGATAATCGTTTTGAACGCCTCGTATTTCCCTTCTTTAACTAACAGGCTTTCCATATCAGCAACCCAAGGTTTACTTCCATATAAGCCTTGCATTTCATAAAAGACTTTAATGAAGACCTTGAGAAGGGCATCTTTTTGACTGCCAGTGCCATAATCACTTTTGGAATCAATGTTGAATAATACAACTTGAGCAGGGGCTTGTCCGGCTCGTTTAAGATTGGCCAGTACAAGCGGGTCCTGAATTTTGCTGTCAAAGAAGCTAACCGCCTCTCTTCCATCGACCATTTGGTTGTCTAGTATGTAGGATATAATTTTTAAGAAGTGAGATTTACCAGACCCGAAGAAACCAGAGATCCAGACCCCCATCTCATCGGTCGCTTGATTGATCCCTTTTAGGTAAGCATCAAAAAATGAGGCGAAGTGTCGGTTGAGCTCTTTCGTGACGACATACTCATCTAACTCCTGAAAGATTTCTGCTTGCTCTAATTGTCCGACCTTGATAACTCCTTTAATATCCCTGCTAATCCGTTTAGCATAGATTTCTTCTAATACCAAGATTTCTCCCCCCGATTCCTACTTTTCGATTAAACGAAACGCTCTATAATAATTGTCATCTTTGAGCTTGTTAAATAATTTTAACTCCGCACCGTCATAATTTCCTGGGAAAAACATGATGACTGGGACCTTATCTAAAACGTGGTGTAAGTTATTCAGGATGTTATGGGACCTTACCATCGGCCAAACTTTACCCACGCCCGTGAGAAAGACAATATCCGATCCCTCCACCTGATCAGCAATCAGTTCGACATAGACTTCAGGGCTAGCAATATCTTGTAAGGCTTCGGCAAGGTAGGTCGACCCCTGTTCTTCCTCCATCTGGGCTATCTCTTCTAAAACTCCTTCCCTTCGCAACAACTCCAGGATCATTTCGTATAGGTCAAATTCAATGATCTTGCGGTTCGACTGTTCAGAATTTAGGGTGCGTTTCAAGTAGGCGATGTGCTCTCGAACTAAGAGTTCGTCCCGGGGATCGTAATCAAATATATAAAAACCAATTTCGTTTCCTAAGCCCTTGTTCGCTAGAAAGGCAGGAGACTTAATTTTCTCTAGGATCTTATTTAAACGTTCTCTGATTGTAGACATTACATTCTCCCTCCTGTCATAGCGATAATGAGCCTATGATCGCCAATTTTCTTCAGATGGACGAGCAATTCTTCTTCTATAATAGGTGGAGTTAGCATTTTCTTATGAGTATTATTGATTAAACCCACCTCAGAGAGTATCTTACTATAGACCTGCGACAATTTCTTGAGGGTGGATTCCCGCCACCCTGCCACCTTGGGACTTTGTTCTGCTTTATTGTTAAAAAAGATGCGAAAATCCCTAGGCTCTAGTTCTTGTTCTCCAAGCCGTACTTTTTCCAGATAGACTTCTTCTATAAACTCCAAGAACAACCGATTCGTTTTCATGATTGCAATTAAGGCCACAAGTTTACTGGTATGTAGAGATCCGTGTACCAATAGGTTCGACATTATCTCATCTAGTACTGCGACCCGCTTAAGGGTAGCACTTAATAGTCTATTGACGCCTTTATTGGTGGTACACTGGAACAGGTTTTCCTCTTTAATTTTTGTTCTTATTTCTTCAGGTGATAAACCAGCTAAAGTTAGCTTGGCAACTTGCTTCAGTTCATAATAGAAATAGGGCTCACGCGTGAGATTCGAGAAGTATTGTTGTTCCAAAGTATCACTTCCAATTTTAGCTATATAGGTTATTGTTCTCATTCACCCTATTCTTTAAACGAGATCTCTTTTCCTCCCCATGGCTTAATGTTTATTTGAGCACCTTCTCTAACTTAGCGTAATTAACGACGACCCCATCATCTAGGTCAATCTCAATCTGCTGATCCGCAATATTATGAATCACTTCATCGTATTTTTTCAGTTCTTCCATCTGTTTGGTTAACACTTTCAGCCGTTTCGTCGCTTTAGTCTTTTCAGTTGGCGAGTCTTCCGACACCAAGACTTGATTTAAGCGCAAGAACTCTGCCTCCAGTTTATTTTGCAGGGGATGCAGGTAATCCGTACGTACTCGGGAAACCATACTACTGTCATAGCGGTGCATGTAAACTAGGGCGTTAAACCCTTGTTCTTTGCCAGACGTGAATAACCAGTAGATCGGTCGCTTCTTATATATCTGAACATGATCCTTGTGAAAATCCTTCAGGAAATATCTACGAATGCACTCTCGGCTGGATTCATTGGCCTTTCTGCCTACAGTTTCAGCAATATAGTCGAGATTTGTGGCCAAGGTATTCTCCCCGAAAGTAACTTTCACGAACTCCACAAACTGAGTCACAATATCCTCATCAAAATAGTTATCGCTTAACACCGGCATAATACCGTCAGCAACTGCTTTAAACGCTTTGTATTTTTCTGTGTCGAAATTTCCACCGGCCATTATCAATCCTTCTTCATCCAAAGAATATCTACCTAACATACAACCCACGGCATAAGAGATGAACGATTTAATATCTCGCTCTCTATCTGCCTTGCAGACAGAAATATCTTTATCTTCCACTTCAGGAGTAAGTTCATCTTGCAAACCATAAATATCTATAAAAATACTATTAAGTTGTTCTTCGTTTGCTTTTAGTTGATTGAATTGGGTTTCAGCAACTTTTGACCAATTGACATAGGCTTGTTCAAGCGTAACGGCTTCTTTTTTATATGTTAGAAATGGGTGATTTTTAAAGTCCCACGAGGTTTCGAAGGAATCCCAATCTTTTTTTGCAGAGTTAACATTTTCCCTTGCTAATTCAATCACTAAAGATTTATTTTGTGGTAATTGATCGATTATAGGAAATTTGCCAATATCGCCCGGCTGGTAATTTAATGTAGGACTTATACTCTCCACCAAAAATGTCAGCTTGGAGTTTAATATTGCTAAATAATATTCTAAATTATTACTATTTTCAAAAAACAAGCAACTTCCGCCATTATCAAATAAGTAACCAAATCCAAATCTTCTAATACTAAGTTTTCCTGAAGAAACAGTAGACCATGTTAAACCATCATTAAAATAATAATCCTTGTTTCTTAAATTTGACTTACTGTAATTGCGTAATTCACGACCGTTATTCTCCCAATTTATCACATATTCGTTATTGCCATACCACTTCCTGTAACTTCCACCTTTATTATAGGGGTACCATTTAAAGTTGTTTTTTATTGCATCAAAATATTGAGAAAAAGAAAATCCAACTTTCTTATTATTAACTTCATACCACAGTCTTAAAAATATATTATTGTTACCCGTATCGATACCCTTACATGGATGTCCGTAATTGGATATTCCTTTACTAATTTCGAATATTTTAAGGACCCTTTCACTGATCCAATACGTTATAGGAGAGCCTGGAATCTTATCAAAATTACTTTTAGATGCAACAAACTTGTTTAAGCTATTATGAAACTCTGTTTCCTTTAGTGCTGCGCTATTGTAGCCAACAGTTCGCACATATGTTCCTTTAGCATTTTGTATTAAGGAGTTTCGCAAAACGAAGGAAGTACATTGTACTACTTCTCCGCCAATTTCTTCAAATGCTCTAGCCCCAAGGTGATTCATTGAGCTGATCGATACATTTTCAATAATCTTTTTTCGCAGCTTTTCAAAACTTGATAAAAACATCCAAGAGTGCTGGGTAATTATTGAAATTAATCCATTCTGAAGACAATTATCAATACATCTTTCCATGAACACAGCAAACAGATCACTTTTACTGTCGGCAAAATTATTATCAACATAATCTACTAACCTGTTATTCATGCCCTTCCTTCCCATATACGGTGGATTAGTACAAACCACATCATACTTAGCACCCATAATCTTCGCCTGCATAATTACATCAGGCAGCTTTTCCAAAATAACACCCCGATACGGGACCTCCCACAGATCTCTTGCCACACTGTATTTCATGTCATCTAATCTATGTTCCAAAAACTCCAGATCTTGTTCCCGTACATCCAGAATGGATCCAAATTCCTTAGCATCCTTAAAAGTATCAACTAAATAAGTAATAATCTCTCGCTGACGACTCTGCTCAAGTTCCCAAGCTTCCCTATCCACCAGGATCTCTCTTACCTCATCGCCCATCCAGTTACTCTCTTGAATGGCGCAGATATTTAACTTAATATGGGTTCTAAATATCCCTCGGTTCTTGCTCCTCGCCTTCATCATGACGGCAAAGGAGGCCAATTGTGCAGCACGATCATCTATATCTAAACCATAAAGGTTATTCTCCAAAATCAGCTTGGGGATGTCCTCTTCCATATATCCGTAACTCTTATAGATTTCATAAAGCACCTCAAAGGCATAGACGAGAATATGCCCTGAACCACAACAAGGATCAAGTGCCTTAATGTCTGTTGGGTTAAGATTAGGATTTTTCAGGGTTTCCAGTTGTTTTTGTACTTCAGGTTCCTGTTCCGCTTCCTCAAGGTAATACTTCCACTGAGCTTTCAGTTCCTCGTTAGGATGGGACTCCAGCCATAACTTGCCTAAAGAGTTTTCAACCATATATTGGACAATCCACTTCGGTGTAAAAAGTTGAGTGGCTGCCGGGATATTTTCCTTGGCGATCTTCTTATTTTTCTTTAGATCTGCAAAGACTTCATCCTTCTTCTCAGAGATGTAATACTGATACAGCCACCCGATGATCTCGACTTCTTTCCAGTTTTCCTCAGGGATGGACGTCACCAAGTCCCGAATGACAGACCCTTCCTGTAAAAGATTGCTCGGAAAGAGCAATTCGGTATAATCAGAGATCGTTTCAAACATAAAGGGTAGGATCTTATTTAAGTCATTACACTGGTGAATCAATAAATACTTGAATAATCCTTCAGAGTCGTTCCTATCTTGAAACTCATAGATCGTGTTTCGATCGACATCTAAATCGATATTCAAGGCCTCCCTGATGATATCGGGTTCTGCTCTGTTCGGATCGAGAGAGGATAAGACCCGCACTCCAGTGGGCAGGTAGTCGTTGACCTCCATGAAACGCAGGGCAATAAAGCGGTTAAACCAGGTGTAGGCAACCTCCTCCATGACCTGGTCATACCCCTTTTGCTCAATCTCCTTGATTAGCTTGTCCCTTTGCAGCTTAAAGCCCTTTTCCTGAGGGATGTTGTTCAGGATGATATGACCTGCTTCTTGCTTTAACTCTGAAATGTTCTTTGCCGTAATCCCTAGTTGAAAGGCCTTTTGCCTGACTTGCTCGATTAGCTTCGAACGAGCACTGACGGCAAAGTTCTTAATAGCTGATTTATTCAAGGTCTTTCCTCCCACTATACGCCTGACGTTTTTGTTGGCCCGAATATAGCTTTTCATGTCGTACCCCATTAGGACTTTTTCAAAGGACAACTGTTACACAAAGGAAATTACTGGTATAATGATCCTAGGGATGGTGATTAATATGATTTTTGATAGTAAACCCTTCGATTTCAAGTTCATTCGCGAAAGACTTAAGGGTTTACCCCATTCATTAGCGGGCTTAGAGCAACAAATCAGTGCTGTAATTCTCTTCGGCTCTTTAGCTACAAACAAAGAAACCCCCTTAAGCGATGTTGATCTGGCTATTTTATATCCTAAAAATCTTAATCTAAATGAACTTGATAAGCTGCACCTCCAAGTCATGGGAATAATCACCGACTTACTTCAATCGGATGATATTGATGTAATCAACCTAAACACCGCTCCTCTAGCCATGCAGTATGGAGCTATAAAACAAGCAAAAATCCTTTTACTAAACAACCGCGACGAATACATCGATTATTGGGAACAAACGGTTAAGTATTATCTGGATTTTAAACCATTGCTCGATGAATTCAACAACACACTACTTGAAACTCTTTCAGGGGGGACTGTTTATGGATGAAAAACTTGCTTTTCAAATGCGTCAAATCTCCAAGTATAACGGACGACTGAAGGAAGTCGCTCAGACATCCCGTGAAGATTATTTGAATAATTCTATACTACAGAGTGCTACTGAGCGTTATCTGCAGTTATGTATCGAATCCTGTATCAATGTTGGGAATCGTCTTATTTCCATGCTTCAAGTGGATCATCAATTCGAGGCTCCCAAAACTTATGCCGACGTTTTTCAGGAATTAGAAAAACATCGAATAACTCAAGGCTTAGAACCTGCTATGGTCGAGATCACTAAATTTCGCAACCGCTTAGTCTGTCTATTGGGATATTTCTCCTGAGTTAGTCTATAACATTATTCACAACAATCTCGAAGACATTAACCGATATCTCAAGCAAATTGCCCTCTATGTAGCTGAGAATAATCTCTAAAAGAAATTATATGTAAGACTAACCCAGCCTAATACAGATTTTGGTCAACTTATAGGTGCTTGGAAGAGTATAAGCAACATCCCCCTGCATACCGCTTTTGGGTCCAGGGGGATGTTGCAATTTTATGTCTTCCTCAACCGGCTCTAGCGGATAAAACTAAATTTCGGAACAAGTCAGTATGTAGTCGACATCTTCCCTCACTTACTCATGATTTTCACAAAACAGCTACGCGCACAGTGACCATCAAATTCACAAAAATATATACCCTGCCAGCAGCCAAATAGTAATTTCAGACCACGCACCCGGTTCAAGACCGAAAGCACCCCCTCCTGTCATCTCCGTGATAGGGTTCTTTCTTATTTCTGTTTTCGTCATGAACTGGACAGGCAATCCTAATGCGTCCCCTATAATAACTCCCATGACTCCACCTGTTATGGTAGCTTGTTTCAAATGAAGCCCTCCCTTTATTGCTATGAGAGATCCTCGCACGACAACCTCAGAGTCTCTTCTACTATCTCTTTCTTTTGCAATACTCAATTCCGATAAAATTATCTGACCATTGCCAGGCTTTACCCTTTATGAAACCATTGGTAAGTGCCCAATCATCCATCTGATGGAGGGACAGTCGGTGTTCAAGAGGTGGTCCCATTTCCGTAGAAACTTTGGCCCACTCGATTACCACCAATCTGCCGCCCGTTTGCAGAATCCTATTTAATTCACTAAAAAATTCGATGGGTTGATCCACTTCGTGCAACACAAGCGAAATCAAAATTCCGTCTACTAACCGATCTGGTAAGGGAAAATGACTTTCTTCGGATTGAAGCACCTTTACATTGAGAATTTGTAGTTCATTGAGACTTTCCTTGAGATCGCTCAGCATTTCAGTACGTACATCGAGAGCGTACACTTGCGTTACTTCATTGGCTAATGGTATTGTGAAAAAACCAGTGCCGCAACCAATATCAGCCCATATGCCATGAGTTTCGGGCCCAATGTCCCTTAAAACCAAAGCAGGGGGCAAAATTGCCTGACGTTCTTTGCTATTAAGTTTTTTGCGATTTTCAGGATCGAATTTATGTTCTGACATAGCAGCCATCACCCTTCCCATTTTGAGGATTCGCCTTATTTTAAATCACCTACCTCCATCATGCAAGCCCAGCCTTTGGTGTTCATTGGGATGTTTTTGATTACAAGCCCCGCTATTGTGGGCTTAATGAAAAAAGAGGCCTCCCAAAAGTTCAGCGAACTCATGAAAAGCCTCTAATCTATCGATACCCCTACAGAGTATCATTTTTTTATCATTTTAATGTGGGCAAAATGCTTACATCATGCCACCCATACCGCCCATACCACCCATACCAGCTGCTCCACCGCCGCCGTCCTTAGACGGCAGGTCAGAGATCAAGCATTCCGTGGTCAGAAGCATAGCAGCGATGGAACCTGCATTTTGCAGGGCCGAACGCGTAACTTTAGCTGGGTCAACGATACCAGCTGCAATCATGTCTTCATAAACTTCAGTGATCGCATTGAAGCCAAGTCCTCTTTTGGCGGATTCATGAACCTTCCCAACGACAACGGAGCCTTCATTCCCGGCATTGTTGGCGATTTGTCGGAGTGGCTCTTCGAGTGCACGACGAATTATATTCACACCAGTTGCCTCGTCACCAGTTAATTTAAGTGCATCTAAGGACTGGATGGAATCTATAAAAGCGGTACCACCACCAGAAACAATTCCTTCTTCTACAGCAGCGCGGGTCGCAGCTAAAGCATCTTCAATCCGGAGTTTCTTCTCCTTCATTTCAGTTTCAGTTGCTGCGCCGACTTGAATGACTGCAACACCACCGGATAGCTTAGCTAAACGCTCTTGGAGCTTTTCACGATCAAAGTCTGACGTGGTTTCCTCGACTTGTCGTTTGATAGCCTCAACACGTTGTTTAATAGCTTCGGTATCACCAGATCCTTCTACAAGCGTTGTTTCCTCTTTCGTTACCCGAACTTGACGAGCACGTCCGAGCATTTCGATGGTCGTATTTTCCAGCTTTAAGCCGAGATCTTCTGTGATTACGGTACCGCCTGTCAGTACTGCAATGTCTTCAAGCATAGCTTTGCGACGATCACCAAAGCCAGGGGCTTTAACTCCGACGCAAACGAACGTTCCACGCAGCTTGTTGACAACGATGGTTGCCAAAGCTTCCTGATCGATGTCTTCAGCAATAATCATCAGTTGACGACCCGCTTGAACGACTTTTTCCAAGACTGGTAAAACGTCTTGAATGGCACTGATCTTCTTATCAGTGATCAGGATAAATGGATCATTAAGTATCGCTTCCATTTTTTCTGCATCGGTAATCATATAAGCTGAGATATAACCGCGGTCAAATTGCATTCCTTCAACAACTTCAAGTTCGGTGGTCATGCCTTTTGCTTCTTCAACTGTGATGACCCCGTCTTTGCCAACCTTCTCCATAGCTTGAGCGATTAGATCGCCGATGTTCTTGTCGCTAGCCGAGATGGAAGCAACTTGTGCAATCGCTTCACTCGTCTCAACGAGTACGGCATTGGCTTTAATGTCGGCAACGACAGCCTCAACTGCTTGCTCAATTCCACGTTTAATGCCCATAGGATTGGCACCAGCCGCGACATTCTTAAGCCCTTCACGAATGATAGCTTGTGCTAAAACGGTAGCAGTCGTCGTGCCATCGCCAGCCACATCATTAGTTTTGGTGGCCACTTCTTTAACGAGTTGTGCTCCCATATTCTCAAATGGATCTTCCAATTCGATGTCCCGTGCAATTGTTACTCCATCATTTGTGATCATTGGAGATCCGAATTTTTTGTCCAGAACTACATTACGGCCTTTAGGCCCAAGTGTTACACGTACAGCCTCAGCTAGCGCATTAACACCGCGTTCTAAAGCATGACGAGCGTCTTGATTAAAAATAATTTGTTTTGCCAACGTAAATTCACTCCTTTAATTTAAGTCTTATAGAACTAGCCAATAATAGCTAAGATATCTGCCTCTTTCAAGATTAAGTATTCGTCCCCATCATACTTAATTTCGGTTCCGGCATATTTGGAATAAATTACGCGATCGTTCACTTTAACATCAAGTGACACACGTTCACCTTTTTCCATCTTACCAGGACCTACAGCAATAACTTCGCCTTCTTGTGGTTTTTCCTTTGCAGTATCTGGCATATAGATTCCGCTCTTAGTTTTTTCTTCCATCGGGAGCGCTTTGATAATCACCCGGTCTGCGAGAGGTTTAATGTTCATGAAGAAAAGTCCCTCCTATATGTTTATTTAATATTTGTTAGCACTCGACTCAGTTGAGTGCTAACAATATATCTATAATAATATGCAAGGGGCCACTGGAATGCAACCCCCCACAGACTCCAAATATGAGCATTAATACCTCATTTGCTCTATTTATCGAGTCATCGCTCTCTATTTCAGGCGTTAGAATATTATTACATTAGATATCTAAGGCCCTTCCCCGAACGCACTTCCACTTCCCCTAAACACTATAATTGCCAGCTTTCCGTATTTCTATGCATAAATTAATGCTCCAGGATCAATTTTTGACGCAAAGAAACTTCTTCACGCATGGATCCTAACACTTCCAAAACCAAGGCATTCTCCAGATTGAGAAGATAAATCTTTGTTTTACCTATTCTTAGATTTGGATCTGGGTGTTCCCGCTCTATGAGAATAGCTTCTTTTAAAGTATACCGGATGAACTCCTTAACATGGGAAATTGATCGCCCCATAAGCTCTGTTAAGGTAGCTCTAGCCTTTGTTGAGGCAACATAAGGCAAGCGAATCTGAAGAGTTCCCAAAATCCGAATCCCTTGCTCCAAGTCCCGCTCAGGTCTATACTCTGATTCGGGCTTTTCCTGAAGGGCCCACTGTAAGAGATCCTCCTCCTCACAATAAGGGCGTAGAGCATGATGAACACTTCCTGCTACCCCAATTACTTTCACTTCTTTCCCCCAGGCTCGGACTTTTCTGAGTAGTGAAAGAAAATCTCCATCCCCAGTAAGCAACAAAAACATGTCGAACGTAGACCCTCGTGTCAGCAAGATTTCCTGAGCCTCGAGTATTAACTCTAGATCTGCGGCATTATGGCGGAGTCCCGTACTCGCATAATTATTTTTCCCAAAAACATGACGCGTAAAGACATTTGTTTTCTCAAACGTCGTTTGGGTTCTCCAAAATTCTTCCCGATCAAAGTTGGCGTATAGATAGATGGCCAATAGGTCGATATCGTTCTGTTTTGTATAAATTTCTAAAAAGTGAACCAATTGTTCTGGCGAAAAATCGCAACCCCGCTCTAGTAACCCTGTCCAAATGTTTTCATAATCGACAAACGCAATGGCTTTCACTATATTCACCTCACAAGCCATATGTCTACCCTATTATACGCAAGACCACGGACAGAGGTGACAAGCATAATCATTTAACTGTTGTTGCGCACTCACTAGCTTCCCCTTTGAGGATTTGAATTCCATGAGGTATGGCCGGGGCAATTGCTGCGAAACATTCGCGTACCGCCTTAGGACTTCCCGGCATATTGATAATCAGCGTTTGTTTACGAAGGACTGCAACTGCTCTGCTTAGCATAGCCTTGCTAGTTACTTTTAAGCTTTCCATCCGCATCACCTCAGCAATGCCTGGCACCAAGCGGTCTGCGACGGATAAGGTAGCCTCAGGCATGACATCACGTATTGAAAAACCCGTCCCGCCGGTCGTTAAAATCAAATCTAGACAAAGTTCATCCGCCCAGTGGCGCATTTTTTCTGCAAGTAGTGTTTGCTCGTCGGGGAGAACCACATACTCCACAACCTCCCCACCAATGTCTTGAACAAGCTTAATAAGCGTTGGCCCTGAGGTATCTTCCCTTTCTCCACGCGACCCTTTGTCACTTGCCGTGATGACCCCTACTCGAAGCATTACGCGATCACCTCAATGCTGTCCCCAACGCGAACTGCTCCGCCTTCCAACAACCGAATAAAGATTCCTTCTTTCGGCATGACACAGTCCCCTGCCTGATAGAAGATGGCACATTTCGCATGGCATTCTTTACCGATCTGTGTGACTTCTCCGATACTGGTTTCCCCTATCTTTAGTTTTGTTCCCACTGGCAAGGTGAATAATTCCAGTCCTTCCGTTGTCAAATTCTCAGCAAAGTCCCCTGGCCCAACATCCAACCCTTTGTCCGTCATCGTCTTGATACTTTCCATCGCTAGCAAACTGACCATACGATGCCAATCCCCGCCATGCGCATCTCCTTCAAGGCCAAAGCCGACTTTCAAAATTCCTTCGCCCACATTCTTTTTCCGCATTCCTTTTTTTTCACTCGTACAAACGGCAATTATTTTACCCATTTTTAAATCCTCGCTTTCATACTGATTTCCTTGCTATTCTTACCCTTAAATACCTTAGGAGCGTGCATCGTGCGTCGATCATCGAATATAATGTCCGCTTTTTCCCCCTGATTTTTCAATGAGATAAATATCCCCAATTGTCATTGTCTTATCCATCGCTTTACACATATCGTAGATCGTCAACGCTGCAACACTAACTGCTGTCAGGGCTTCCATCTCAATTCCTGTTTTTCCATTGACTTTCACGATCGCTTCAATATTTACCTCACCAGGTTCCACTAAGTTAAAACTAAGCTTGGCCCCTGTGATCATAAGCGGATGACACATAGGAATTATCTGCGAGGTCTGCTTTGCTGCCATGATCCCCGCAACTTGAGCCACCGCCAAAACATCCCCTTTGGCGATTAACCCAGAGCGAATGCGATCAAAGGTCTCTGGTTTCACCGTAATTTTTCCTCGGGCAACTGCTACACGGGCCGTTTCAGCTTTGTCACTGACATCCACCATTCGAGCGCGCCCTTCTTCATCAAAATGTGTTAAATCCATTTACTCACCCTCCGATCTGAGACATGACACGTCGACCTTGCAAGGCTTCGTCATTCATATGATGTTCCGCTGGTTTATGCCATACTGCTTGGGCAAAAAGATCCATTATAGCCGCGTCCGAGGTTCCATTTCGGAGGGCATCACGTAGACTTACTTCATGTTTACTATGCAAGCAAGGGCGCAATTTTCCATCCGCCGTTAAGCGTACTCGATTACAGGTATCGCAAAAATGACGACTCATGGCGCTAATAAAGCCAATACTACCCTTAAAACCTCTTGGTCGAAAATACTCTGCTGGTCCCCCACCCAGGATACCCAGTGTTGGAACGTTCTCTTTTAGTCCTAAGAGTTCTTTCATTTCTTGAATTGGAACAAAATCGGTTCGATGCTCGGAACTAACACCAATTGGCATCAATTCTATGAAACGAACATGGAGCGGGTACTGCTTGGCTAACGTCAAAAAGCTGGGCAACTCGTCCGTATTAAAGCCGCGGACGACCACGACATTAATTTTAACTGGATTTAACCCAGCTTCAAGCGAGCGAAAAATTCCCTGAATGACACTCGAAACATCCCCCCCTCGGGTGATATCGAGAAAACGCTCTGGATCCATGGTATCCAAGCTGATGTTCACTCGCTGAACGCCTGCTGCCTTTAAATCGAAGGCCATTTTCGGGAGTAACAGTCCGTTGGTTGTTATCATAAGGTCCTCAACCCCTGGTAGTTTAGCACCCTCCCGCAAAAAATCCAGAATTCCTTTACGAACTAAGGGCTCTCCCCCTGTGATACGAAAACGACGAAATCCTAATTGTATACTTATCTTCATAAGTCGAAGAATTTCTTCAAAGGAAAGAATAGCTTCATGCGGCATCCACTCCACTCCTTCGACTGGCATACAGTATTTACAGCGCAAATTACAGCGATCGGTCACCGATATTCTAAGATAGTCTATTTTTCTTTGAAATTGATCCTGCATAAAAATCCTCTTTTCGAGATAAAATTCTAAACAATACTTGCTAGTACACTTAAAAAACATAAAAAAACCCGCGGTCTGTAAACAACCGGGGGATTCAATCCACCTGTCGACAGACTCCTTTCCAGCAGGAGATATTACAGTTTCCCATAATACCCGAGTGCCTTGAAGGCACTTGTCTGGTCACCATAGCTTTTCTGCTTTAGGTGATCCAGCTTTGGAGCGATGACGAAATAATTTAATTCTCTTCTATATTAAGGTAATTCGCGAGCTATTGCAATATCCCTTTTTTTACACTAGCAAATAGACTATTTAAAAAAATGATCTCCAAGACATTTATCTTTTTTTAGAAAATAATTCAGGTTTTGCCGAAAATATTGTAAACTAAAGAGAGTTAAGCTCAGAGGAGGTTGCAAATGCTAAACGAAACGGTTACCCATTCCATTCTAAAAGCAAAGGGACCACTTCTCGAATGGGTGGAAGACACAGTGGTTCGAGAAGTTCCCTTAACCATTCACTACAATGATGAAGAAATAGCGACACTTTTATGCTCCCCATCGCAAACTGAAGATCTCGTCTATGGATTTTTACTCAATGAAGGGTTTATCCGTGTTCCGGACGACGTATATGAACTTCGCCATGATCCCTCAGATCACTTGGTTTGGGTCAAAGGAAAACCATGTATCTTGCAAAAGGAGCTCATGAGCAAACGATTTGTATCTGCCTGCTGTGGTAAAAGTAGAGCCTCATTTTGCTTTGCCAATGATGTCCTAATGGTTACAGCGCTTACATCAACCTCCAGCATTCCACTTCAACAGGCCTATGATTATGTTAAGTTTCTACAAGCCAATTCAACACTCTTCGATTCAACCGGAGGAGTTCACAGCGGAGGGGTTGGCTATCAAGGTAAAGTACTCCAGACGAGCTATGACATTGGTAGGCATAATGTCTTTGATAAACTCAGTGGCAGTGCCTTTCGCGCAGGTTTAAAGCTCGATAACCATGTGATTTTTTTTAGTGGTCGGGTTTCCTCAGAAATCCTGCTCAAGGTTGCCAAAATGAAAGTTTCCATCCTCATTGCCCGTGGTGCACCAACAGATATGGCACTTTCACAGGCGGCCGCTTTGAATATCACCGTTATAGGGTTTGCCAGGGAAGATCACCTTAATATCTATACCTGTCCTGAACGAATTATCCCTTGATGGCCGCCCAATCTTCCGGAGTATTTACATTACAAAATACCTTATCTAAATCATGAAAATTTTGAAGTTCCGTTTTATCCACGTACCGTACGGAACAAGACGAGTAGAAATCTATAATCTTGAGGCGATCCGCCTCAAGATTATTTTTGATTGAGGGAAGGCAACGCCGATGATAAAAGGCGTGTAACGGGTGAAGGCCGGATTGGAACTGTGGAACGACAACATCATACTCCGGAATCCAAGAAGACATAAAACGAATAAGCTCCACGCTTAAAAAAGGCATATCACAGGCCACAAAAAAAACCTCATCATAGGTCGCCGCTTTTAAACCCTGATAAAGCCCTTCTAAAGGGCCTCGACCGAGAATCTCGTCTTGAATGACCGGTACTTCGTAGCCTGCATACAGTTCAGGCTTGTTGCTGCTAATCAAAACTTCTGCAAACACCGCTTGTAAGATAGTTAAACTCCGTTCAACTAAAGGCTTGCCTCCCAATTCAAGGAAGGCCTTATTTTTTTTCATTCGGGAGCTTTTTCCGCCTGCTAGCAAAATACCGGTCGCCTTCAACTTTAGAAGTTGTTTGCCGGAGTCCTGCAGTGAATTAGTAATTTTCGAAAACCTCCTCGTATTCAGCGGACGAGAAGCGGGTCAGAATCCGCTCCCCCACGATAGTTACGGGAACTCCGATCTCATCGGTCTTTGATCTCAGTTCTTTCAAATGCTTAGGAAACAGAATATTTTTCTCAGTAAATAAAATTCCTTTACCCGAAAGGAATCGCTTGGCGCGAGCACAGTATGGGCAAAGGGGTACTGTATACATAATCACATCTTGCTGTTTTATAATTTTTCACCCTCATCCTGTTTGATTTCTGCCTTCAATGTACCACATCGGACTTTCACTGTCACGTTAGAAATCCTGACACCATAGCTAACCAATTTTTCCGAGAGAAAAACCAAATATTTCAATATATCATTCAAATATTTACATCTATGCCCTTTTAGTTATATAATGGGAATAGGTGTAATACTAAATACTAACCAAGGCAAGTAATGCCCCACTCACAACTAAATACGTTTTTTGCTAGGGGTGCCCTTCGGGGCTGAGATGAGGAAACTCGATCCCTTTGAACCTGATCTGGTTAATACCAGCGGAGGAAAGCTAATCGTTATGCTTATAGAAGTATAAATGAGAACTGCTTACCACAGTTCTCATTTTTTTAATATTTTTCCCTCCCTGGTACCACGGCAGTAAGACGGGAACCACCAGCAAACACGTATGAAGTACAAGGAAAAGGAGGACAGTCCCTTGCAGATTGTTGTTAACGGTAAAGCGCAGGAAATTCTCTCAGAATGTACCGTATTCCAGTTACTCGAAGACAAAGCCGTGACCCTTAAAGCGGCGGTCGTAGAGCTCAATGGAATAATCCTGAAGCAAGAACATTGGCAGAGTACTCTTTTGCAGACTAGTGACAGTTTGGAAATCTTAGTATTTATGGGAGGTGGTTGATACCGTGAACGATATCATACAGAGTTTTAATCCATCGGATGACAGTCTACTCATCGGAGGAGTCAATTTGTCCAGTCGTCTGTTCGTAGGAACCGGTAAATTTTCGTCTCATGAAATTGTGCCCCGGGTGCTGGAAGCTAGTGGAGCCCAAGTGGTTACTATGGCTTTACGCCGGGTCGACTGGAAAAACCCCCAGGAGAATATTCTCAACTACATGCCCCAAAACACCATTTTATTGCCCAATACCTCTGGGGCACGCACGGCCGAAGAAGCTGTGCGCATCGCTCGCTTGGCTCAGGCTGCTGGCTGCGGAAACTGGGTAAAGATAGAGGTAGTTCAGGATCAACGTTACCTATTGCCGGATAATTGGGAAACGTTGAAAGCCACAGAACAACTAGTCAAGGAAGGTTTTGTAGTACTGCCTTACATGAGTCCAGATCTGGGTGCCGCTAGGCGTCTGCAGGATGCCGGGGCGGCAGCCATCATGCCTCTAGGATCTCCGATTGGGAGCAACAGAGGTTTGCAAACCAAAGAACTCATCCGGATTCTAATCGAAGAGATTTCCCTACCGATCATTGTCGATGCTGGCATCGGTCGGCCATCTGAGGCAGCCGAGGCCATGGAAATGGGTGCAGCCGCAGTGCTTGTGAATACAGCCATTGCCACAGCCGGAGATCCGGTGTTCATGGCCCAAGCCTTCCGCTTAGCCGTAACTGCAGGACGGCTAGGCTATTTAGCTGGACCGGGTGAACGACGGTTTGAAGCCGCGGCTTCCTCACCCTTAATCGGCTTTTTGCAGGAGGGTTAACGGATGTTTTACGAGCAAATCACGGAATGGCAGCAAAGGCTCCCCGCGTCGAGCTGGGCGAGTTTCAGTAGAGTCGATGTAGAACGGGTGTTAGCCCGCGAAACTCTCCGCCCACAAGATTTAGCGATCTTACTTTCTCCAGCTGCCCTATCTTACTTAGAGCCCATGGCTAAAAAGGCTCAGGCTTTAACCATCCGCCATTTCGGCCGCACAATCGGTTTATTCACCCCCCTATATCTTGCCAATTTTTGCAGTAATAGCTGCCTGTATTGTAGCTTCCACGCTGGAAATGAGATTGTACGATGCAAGCTAACCGTCGAACAAGCCCTCAAAGAAGGAGAAGCCATCTCGTCCACCGGGCTGCAGCATTTGCTGCTCTTGACAGGAGAATCCCGCACCCAAAGCGGACCCGCCTATATAGAAGAATGTGTCCGTGCTTTGCGGCCAATGTTTGCCTCTCTAGGGCTTGAAGTGTATCCCCTTTCCACTGAGGAGTACCGACGTTTATACGAGGCGGGGATTGATTCTGTCACTCTCTTTCAAGAAACCTACGATGAAATTACCTATGCTGAGGTACACCCCGCCGGACCAAAGCGTAATTATCACTACCGCTTAGAGGCCCCAGACCGAGCATGTGAGGCCGGAATTTCTTCCGTAAACATAGGAGCACTCTTGGGTCTCTCGGACTGGCGGCGGGATGCCTTTTATTCAGCCCTCCATGCTGATTATTTGCAAAAAAATTATCCTGGGGTCGAAGTATCGATCTCGGTACCACGCCTCAGACCCTATGCCGGTAGTTTTAACCCCACTGCTGCTCCCGTCACGGATGAAGCTTTAGTCCAAATTATTCTGGCCTACCGACTGTTTCTACCCCGAGCTGGCCTTACCTTGTCCACCCGGGAAAATCCGCAAATGCGGGAAAATTTGCTTCCCCTCGGAATTACTCGAATGTCGGCCGGTGCACTCACTTCCGTCGGTGGTTATAGTGAGACAGACAACCTAGGCAGTGCCCAATTTGAAATTGCGGACGAACGATCCGTTCCGGATGTGGTACAGATGATCCGGGCCAAAGGCTATCTGCCTGCTTTTTGTGACTGGGTGAACATGCGAAAAGTACAGTGAACAAGGAGTGAATAACATGCCAAACGAGATACCCTGGCGGATGATGGATGCCAATCTCAATCGAGTAGCTGAAGGTTTGCGAGTTGTCGAAGACATCTGGCGGTTTCAGCGAGCAAACGGTGAGATTTGTGCTGTTGCCCGCTCCTTGCGCCATCGTATCAGAACAGCTTTTTCTCCCTATTATCAAGAGCTACTCGCCGCCCGCGACAGTAATAACGACCCAGGGCTCACGATCAGCCGTAATCAGGCCGTAGTGGGGAAAAACTTTACCATTGATTTAGTGTGGGCAAACTTAAAACGTGCCGAGGAAGGGTTAAGAGTCTTGGAGGAATGTGCCCATTTGCTAGCTGAACGGGAACTGGCTAAAGAAACTGAATTCCTCCGTTTTGCAGTTTACGATTTAGAAACTAGGATCGGGCAAGAAATAGTTGAATTAGAAGCTGACCCAATGAAAGAATATTCTAACAGACGTCCAGGATCAAAAAAACATAACCTTCCGTCTGGGATCTATGCCCTCACCTCTGAAATCCACTCCCTAGGCCGTAGCAATATTGAGGTTGCTGGTGAGATCTTGGCGGCTGGTGTACCGATTCTTCAATATCGGGAGAAGGGCAAGAAATTCAGGGAAATGTACGAGGAGTGCCAAATACTGCGAGCCCTGACCCAACAACATGGTGCCTTGTTCATTATCAACGACTACTTAGATCTAGCCCAAGCGGTGGGCGCAGATGGCGTGCATATTGGGCAAGACGACTTGCCGTTGTCGAAGGTACGCGAGTTAGTTGGCCCCGATCTTCTGATCGGTATTTCTACCCATTCGCCGGCTCAAGCATGGGCCGCCGTGAGTGGTGACGCAGATTACATCGGAGTGGGGCCGTTGTTTGAGACCAATACCAAAATCGATGTGTGTCAGCCAGTGGGAATGGACTATTTAGATTACATCGTCAAAAATCTGGATATCCCCTTTGTAGCGATCGGCGGAATCAAGGAACACAATCTAGCGGAAGTGATCAAGACTGGGGCCCGAACAGTGGCCTTAGTCACCGAGATTGTGGGTAATCCGAACATTGCGGGCAAGATTAATTGTTTACAGCGCATTATGGAGACACAGAGTTAAGAAGTATTATAAAAAAAGGAAAGAGTGTGATTCGGTGAGTACACAAATGGAACAGGCCAAAAATGGAGTAATAACAGCGGCCATGCAAACAGTCGCTGACAAAGAGGGTCTGACTGCTGAGGAAATTAGGCTCCGGGTAGCGGCGGGCAGCATTGTGATCCCTGCTAACCATAATCACACATCGTTGAGTCCTGAAGGCGTTGGTCTGGGACTTAAGACGAAGACTAACGTCAATTTAGGCATCTCCCCGGAGTGTGCCAATCTCGACAGTGAGCTGGCCAAAGTACAGATGGCTCTAGACATGAAAGCGGAAGCAATTATGGATCTTAGCAACTACGGAAAAACCATCGAATTTCGCCACCGGCTCATTGACATGTCCCCAGCTATGATCGGTACGGTTCCTATGTATGATGCCCTCGGCTATTTAGACAAGAAATTAGAAGACATTACACCCCAGGAATTCTTAGCCGTGGTAGAACAGCACGCCCGAGACGGTGTTGATTTTGTTACCATCCACGCCGGCATCAATAGGGAAACTGCCCAGCACTTCCGTCAGACCTCCCGAGTTACCAACATCGTTTCCCGGGGCGGGTCCTTACTTTATGCCTGGATGGACTTGACCGAGCAGGAAAACCCTTTCTACGAGTATTTTGATGATCTCCTAGATATCTGCGAAAAATACGATGTGACGATAAGTTTAGGAGATGCTTGCCGACCGGGCAGCATCGCCGATGCTACAGACGGAGCCCAAATTTCCGAATTGATCGTGTTGGGAGAATTGACTCAAAGGGCTTGGCAACGCAATGTTCAAGTCATGATCGAAGGACCGGGCCACATCCCCTTGCAGGAAGTTGTGGCTAATGTTCAATTGGCAAAAAAGCTTTGCCACGGAGCGCCCTTCTATATTTTGGGGCCGTTAGTCACTGACGTTGCTCCAGGTTACGATCACATCACCAGTGCGATTGGCGGAGCGTTAGCCGCCTCGGCAGGCGCTGATTTTCTCTGCTATGTGACGCCGGCCGAACACCTTCGTTTGCCTACTTTAGATGACGTACGCGAAGGAATAGTTGCAGTCAAGATCGCGGCACATGCCGGGGATATCGCCAAAGGAATACCTGGAGCCGCCGAATGGGACAGGAAGATGAGCCAGTCCAGACAAGCTTTGGATTGGGAGAAAATGTTTGGTCTAGCCTTGGATCGTGAAAAACCGGAACGCTATCGTAAAGAGTCCTCCCCTGAGCATCAAGACAGCTGCACCATGTGCGGGGAAATGTGTTCGATGCGCCTCATGAACCGTATTATGGACAAATAGGTTATTTGCGGAAAGGGGACACACCTCAAAAAGTGGGCCTTCAATATTGAAGGCCCACTTTTTTTGTACTAATTGATTTTCGACATCTGCACGCCACAGACTTTATACTCATACGTTTTGGCGACTTTATCATAGGCTCCATTGGTTAAGACGTTGGTCGGCGACTCCAAATAATGCAGTGTCATAAAGATCATGCCGACAGGCACTCGCTCTGTGATGACGATTTTCGTTTCTAGCTCTCCTCGACGTGATTTAACCTTAATACGTTCACCCTCTTTAAACCCAAGCCGTTTGGCATCTGTAGGATTAACCTCTGCCAACTCTTCTGGAGAATAGGTTTCAAGAGCTGCCGAGTTTCTGGTCATAACGTTATAATGAGTCAGTTTACGACCCGTGCTGAGTAAGAATGGGTACTCCTCATCCGGTAATTCATTAGGCGCTTGATTTTCAATCGGCATAAAGCGGCCTCTACCGCGAGCACATGTTCCTTCGTGTAAGAACTTAGTTCCCGGATGGTCACAATCCAGAACCGGCCACTGCAGGCCTTGGCTCCCAAGACGTTCGAAGTTTACCCCGCCATATTGAGGCGTAACCGAGGCCAATTCCAACATGATTGCTGCGGGAGACTCATACGAGAATGGGAAACCCATACGAGTAGCCAGTTCACAAATAATCTCCCAGTCCGCTTTTGAGTTTCCGAGAGGCTTAATGGCCTGATTGACCAATTGCACCCGCCGCTCAGTATTCGTAAAGGTGCCATCTTTCTCAGCAAAACTAGCCCCAGGTAACACAACATCCGCTAGTTTAGCGGTCTCCGACATAAAGATATCTTGCACTACCAGGAAATCAAGGGCCTCTAAACCTTTGCGGACATGATTAGCATCGGCATCTGTAAGCACTGGATCCTCACCCATAACATACATGGCTCGCAAATCTTTACTTTGCGCTGCTTCAAACATATCTGGAATCATAAACCCATGCTTAGGGTTTAGTGAAACACCCCAGGCGGCTTCAAATTTAGCCTGCGCCACTGGATTGGTGACCTTTTGGTAGCCGGGATAAACATCGGGTAGAGCTCCCATGTCACAGGCGCCTTGAACATTATTTTGCCCACGTAACGGGTTGACTCCTGAACTTTCCTTACCCAAATTGCCCGTGAGTAGGGCTAGGTTCGCCAAACTCATGACATTATCTGTGCCACAGGTGTGTTCCGTTATCCCCAAGGTATAGAAAATCTGTGCAGGGTCTGAAGTCGCATACATTTTAGCGGCTTCTACGAGCTGATCTACGGGAACACCCGTTATCTCACTAACCAACTCAGGCGGATACTTTTTGATAGTCTCTAGGAAAAGCTCATACCCTTCAGTACGCTCTTCGATAAACGCGCGATTTTCCCAGCCATTCGCGAGAATAATGTTCATAATCCCGTTGATAAGGGCAATATCTGTTCCAGGACGTAGTCTTAACCAAATATCTGAGTACTCAGCTAGCTGAGTTTCCCGTGGGTCAACGACGATCAGCTTTGCCCCCTTAGCTAAAGCCTGCTTCATCTTGGTCCCAATGACAGGGTGAGCTTCTGTAGTATTTGTACCGATAACAAACATGACTTTGGTATTAGGAATTTCATTAATGGAATTCGTCATTGCTCCAGAACCGAATGATATGGCCAGACCGGCCACAGTGGGAGCGTGTCAGGTCCGGGCGCAATGGTCGACGTTATTGGTCCCGACCACTGCGCGCATAAATTTCTGCATGACATAATTTTCTTCGTTTGTACAACGGGCAGAGCTTAACGCCGCCAGAGAATCTGCTCCGTAGTTATCCTTAATTTCCTGGAACTTTGTCGCTACTAAATCTAGGGCTTCATCCCATTCTGCAGGGACAAACACTCCATCCTTCTTAATCAAAGGAGTCGTTAGCCGATTAGGACTATGGATCAGATCCGTCCCGAACCGACCTTTAACACATAGGGCCTTGCCATTGGCTGGTGCCTCTGGATTCGAGGTCACTCCAATGACTTTACCGTCTTTAACATTCAGATCAAAGTTACAGCCTACTCCACAAAATGGGCATGTCGTTTGGACTTTCGATACTTCCCAGGGACGTCCCTTACCGACCATTTGCTTTTCTACCAGTGCACCTACTGGACAGACCGAGACACAAGAACCGCAGAAGTCACAAGCGGACTCGTGATAGGGGACATTAAAAGCTGGGCCCACTTGGGTATCAAAGCCACGGAAGGAAAAGTCTAGAATGCTTTTTCCCTGAATTTCTGTACACGCTTTGATACATTTTCCACACGAGATACATTTATTGGGATCCCTCAAGATGAAAGGGTTTCCGCTATCGATCGGAAGGTTACGACGTTCGCCTTGATAAAGTTCTCCTGTAGCGCCGTATTCATAGGCATACTCAGCCAAAGAGCAATTCCCCATCTTTTGGCAAGTCATGCAATCTAACGGGTGATTGGCTATCAATAGTTCCAGGATTGTTTTGCGTGCGGCCCGAACTTTAGGATTCTGGGTTTGCACGACCATGCCTTGTGCTGCCTGAGTTACACATGAAGGGGGAAGATTGCGCATCCCTTCGATTTGGACAACACACATACGGCAAGCTCCAGAATTGGTAAGTTCCGGGTCATGACACAAGGTGGGAATGGGGATGTTATTCATTCGACAGGCTTCCAGCACGGACGTTCCCTTGGGAACGGTCACTTCGCGCCCATCAATTGTTATTGTAATCAACTTCAAATTGCCTCCTTTCCGTTTATACCCGAATAACCGCATCAAATTTACACTTCTCTTCACAGGCTCCACATTTGATGCAAGCAGCTTCATCGATCTTATAGGGTGTTTTCTTATCGCCTGAAATACATTCGACTGGGCAGTTTTTGGCACAAAGCCCACATTTCTTACATTTTTCCTCATCGATTGAATAGCTGAGTAAGGCAGGACAAACATGCGCTGGACACTTATGCTCCAGAATATGCGCTTCAAACTCAGGTCTGAAGTACTTTAACGTGGCCAACACAGGGTTTGGCGAGTTTTGGCCAAGCCCACAGAGTGACGTCTCTTTAATAACCAGGGCCAGGTTTTCCAGCGTATCAAGATCTTCTATTTTTCCCTCTCCCTTAGTGATACGGTCTAAGATATCCCACATTCGTTTGTTTCCTTCTCGACAAGGCGTACATTTTCCGCAGGACTCTTTTTGGGAGAAGTCTAAGAAAAAGCGGGCAATATCCACCATGCAGGTGGTTTCGTCCATAACAACGAGTCCGCCCGAACCAACCATTGCTCCAGCTTTCGTTAAGGTATCATAATCCACCTGAAGGTCAAGCATTTCATCCGGCAAACAACCGCCCGAAGGGCCCCCAATTTGTACTGCTTTAAAGGCTTTACCATTTTGAACGCCGCCCCCGATGTCAAAGAGGATATCCCTCAGGGTTGTTCCCATGGGAACCTCGACCAGACCCGTATTGTTTATCTTCCCAGTCAGGGCAAAGATTTTCGTGCCTTTGCTCTTTTCTGTTCCATATTGCGTATACCACTCTACACCGTTACTTAAAATGTGGGGCACACTAGACCACGTCTCCACATTATTAATATTGGTTGGTTTCCCCCATAAGCCACTTTGAGCTGGGAACGGAGGACGAACGGTCGGCATCCCACGTCTTCCTTCAATGGAAGCCATAAGAGCCGTTTCTTCTCCACAGACAAATGCACCAGCACCAGCCCGAATTTTGAGATGAAAACTAAAGCCAGAATTCAAAATGTTGTCCCCTAGGTAACCCGCCTTTTCCGCTTGAGCGATGGCTATTTCCATATGCTTAATGGCGAGTGGGTATTCCGCACGGCAATACACATACCCCTCATCAGCTCCGATTGCATAGGCCCCGATCAACATTCCCTCAATGACAGAATGAGGGTCCCCTTCGAGAACGCCCCGATCCATAAATGCACCGGGGTCTCCCTCGTCGGCATTACAGATCACATATTTCTTATCCCCAGGAGAGTTCCTGCAAAAACCCCATTTAAGCCCAGTAGGAAACCCTGCTCCCCCTCGTCCTCGTAATCCGGATTTCTTGACTTCCTCAACAACCTCATCTGAGGACATTTTCAGGGCATTCGCTAACCCCTTATACCCACCGTTTTCCACATAATCCTCGATCCGTTCAGGATCGATAAAGCCACAATTCTTTAAAACAACTCGAACTTGCTTGGCAAAAAAATTCGCATTGGCGAACGTTGTCGCTGGTTTTTTAGTTAGAGGATCCGTATAGAGAAGTCGCTCGACGAGTTTGCCTTCCATGAGGTCCTGAGCTACAATCTCGGGAATGTCCTCTTCCTTTACCAGTGTATACAGTGTTTGTTGAGGTTCGATGATCAATGTCGGTCCTTGTTCACAGAAGCCGTGGCATCCTGTCGAAACAATACTCACGTTATCCCCAAGGCCTTGACGCATGACTTCTGCTCGCAATACGCCGATTATTTTGTGTGCACCGGAAGAAGCGCACCCTGTTCCTGCGCAAACAAGAATTCGTTGGTTCTCTGCCATCCCTTTATCCCCCTACTCGTATTTAGCCAAAATTCCTGCAAGACTCTCCGGTGATAACCGGCCGTGAACCTCACTATTGATCGCTATTACCGGTGCCAGACCACAGGCTCCTATGCAGGCCACGATTTCCAAAGTATAGCGGCCATCTTCCGTCGTCGCTCCGTCTTTGATCTTTAAGTCTTTCTCGATCGTTTCCAATATTTTGGCTCCTCCACGCACGTGGCAAGCCGTTCCCAAACAGACATTGATTACGTTCCTTCCCACGGGAGCTAAACGAAACTGGGAATAGAATGTTACCACACCATAGATCTTAGCCAGAGGCATACGCATTACTTTACTAATGTGTTTTAAAACATGAACTGACAAATATCCATAAACCTCTTGAGCTTCCTGTAAGATTGGGATTAGAGGTCCATTTTCATAGCGATATTTAATAATAACCTCATCCAGCTTAAGTTGCTTTGGATCTACTAAATTTTCACACGCGGTGCCCAAAAAAATCCCCCCTACTAAATTGCTAACTATTTTTGAAATAGTTTACCCCATTTTCTGTGATTAACATCGTCATTTTAGCGTCGTGCTTGCCAACTGGTATTTGAGGCATAACTTGACATTCGAAACCAAGAGCGACCCTGGGCGTTTTGGGCTTTAACAGCATAAAAAAGCGATCATAATAGCCGCCTCCATACCCTAAACGATTTCCTTGTAGATCAAACCCTGCACCAGGTACGATAACTAAATCGATTTCTGAGGGTTCCACTACTCCAAGCGTCAATTTTGGTTCTCGAATGCCATAAGTTCCTGGTTCAATATCCTGTATCAAATCACGTACTTCGATGGGAAGGAGTATACCATGAGGCGCACAGCGGGGTAATACTAGCCTTTTCTTACCTTCTAGCACGGCAGCCGCAATGGCCATAGTTTCTACTTCATCACGAAAGTTAAGAAATAACATCACGGTTTGAGCCTGTTGGAACTCCGTTAAGCGTATAATTTTTTGCTGAATAATTACACTCTTTCTTTCTCTCTTCTTCTCTCCTAAAAAGGTCCGCTGACCTAAACACACTTGGCGCATTTCGGCTTTTAGAGACTGTTGATCATCACTCATGTTAATTCTACCCTTTCAGGAAAATCTCGCACTTATTAGAATTATTCGATCAACAGAGTGAAAATCCTTCCTATTTTTAAAATTAATTTTAGTAATGTTTCTAGTTTTCCTAAAATACGGAACAAGTACTCGTTTATATCAACATTTAACCCAAAAAAGTTATCCACCTTCCAAATCTAGTTTTACCGCCTTTTTTCTTAGTTATCCACATTATCCACAGGCATTGTGGATAATGTGGTCCCGAAACCACCTATTTGGCCCAAAACCGCAAGACAGCTTATATGACTTATCTACAGACTTATCCACATTGTCCACAGCTCCACCTTATCCACAGAACATACGATCGAAGACTTGTGTCACACCGCGCTCGGTGCCATGGATGGCAAGGCAATAAACCTATCCCTATGAGAAGTACAAGAGCATTTCTTTGTTGATGTTAACTATGATGAATTGAAAACGATTCCAGGATTTAGTATCAAAGACACAAATCCCTACCACCAACTAGGGTTTTTAATTGCAAATTCTATTGGAAAAATAGGTAAAGCGGACACTTTAAACGAATTAACTCAAGATGAACTTAATAGAGTATATGAATACTCAGGTACTATCATCGGCAAAAGCCTGAGCTACATTATCAATCTTCTTAATCCGGAACTTATAGTGCTTTCAGGGCATAACGCTGACGCTTTCTATGGCCGTTTTTATCCGCAAATACGTGAAAGTTTAGGAGAAAGAACATGGAGATACGGATTAGAAAATCTAAGATTTGAGAAAACTTTGCTCTCGTCAAATTCTGCCGCCATTGGTGCAGCAATAAATGCCTATATTGAATTAGTTTCATCGTTTAGAAATTAATATCATGGTTCCTTCAACATTTGCTGCAGGAACGTTACTGGCTTAGTTAGTTCCATATTACCAGAATAGACGACACATAGAATGTGCCGTCTTCCACCACCTAAGTGAACTCGTTCATAGTTGAACGAGTTCACTTTTTTTCTTTCTGCCTACTAACTAGTCAAATTTAACCCCGGAACCGCATTCATTGTCCAAGGCGAGAAATCCCCGGCTAAATAGTGATAGTACCCTGTGATCGCGATCATCGCACCATTATCCGTGCAAAAAATGGGTGGTGGGTAAACCAAGCGCACACTTCGCTCCGACAGCTCTTTATTTAAGGTTTCACGCAGTAAACTATTCGCTGCAACGCCACCCGCGAGCAGCATTGTCTTAACTCCTGTCTGCTCCAGAGCTCTCAACGCTTTTCCAACTAACACGTCCACAACCGCTTGCTGAAAAGAAGCCGCAAGATCCGGAACGTTCAATGTCTCACCTCGCATACGGGCAGAATTTAAGGTATTTAAAACAGCAGATTTCATCCCACTAAAACTAAAATCTAAACTATCCCGCTCTAACATAGCCCGAGGAAACTTAAATGCTTGCGCATCTCCATCGTTCGCAACTTTTTGAATCTGGGGCCCTCCTGGATAGCCTAAACCTAACGTCCGGGCTACTTTATCAAGCGCCTCTCCTGCAGCATCATCGCGAGTATGCCCCAAAACCTGGTACTGACCGTGGGCTTCAAAGAAAATGAGATGCGTATGTCCTCCGGAAACCAACAGAGCTAGAAATGGGAATTCTAAATCCTGATGATGGAGAAAATTAGCATAAATATGCCCTTCCAAATGATTGATGCCAATCAACGGGATTCCGGCAGCGTAAGCCATCGCCTTAGCTCCTGAAACTCCTACCAAAAGGGATCCTACAAGTCCAGGACCATAGGTCACCGCAATGGCCGATAAATCTGAAAATCCAAGTTCTGCCTCATCCAAGGCTTGCTGCACGACGGGTTGAATGTGAAGACTGTGTTCGCGGGAGGCAATTTCTGGTACCACTCCTCCATACCTCTGATGCGTCACTATTTGAGAAGAAATGACATGACTGAGTAAATCATTTCCATTCACTAGAACTGCTGCGGACGTCTCATCACAGCTTGTTTCAATCCCTAAAATTACAATCTTGCTTTTGGGACTTCCCATCACGTCAGGTTCACCTCCGTTCCCAATTCTGCCCACATAATCAGGGCATCCTCCCCAGTATCTGCATAATACCCTTTACGAACCCCCGCGATAGCAAAGCCTAAGCGCTTATACAACGCTTGCGCTGGGCTATTGGAAGCACGTACTTCTAACGTCATCCGTTCCATACCCTGCTCCACCATTTTCCCCATCACTGAACGCATCAAAAACTCCCCCCAATGTTGCCCACGGTGGTTCGGAGTAATGGCAATATTCGTTATGTGACCTTCATCAAGAATGAACCAAAGACCCATGTACCCGATCACTTGACCCTCTAACTCTAAACAAAGATAACGCGCATACTCATTATCTTTAAGTTCTGTTTTAAAAGCCTCCAAAGACCAAGGTGTCGTAAAGGAGACACGCTCGACTTCTAGAATGGCCTTAAGATCGTATACCTGCATGGGACGTACAATCCCTTTATTCATGCTCCGTTCTCCTTCGGGCTTCCTCTTTTTTCGCCCAATTAACCTCCGCCTCAGAAAAACGAATGTAGAACGGTTCAACTAATTCCCCAGCGTTCGTTTCTTGCCAACGTTGCCAAATCGCCCGAGCCGCATAAGCGCCACGAGGTAGGCTAACATAGTCCGGTAAAATCACTGCTTTCTCTCCTAAGACCGCCTCAATTCGCGTCTTCGATTTTTCTGCGACATCTCCCACAAAACAAATTGAACGGTCCAGATCCCTCAACTTCTCCAACCAAAGGTCTGTAGGTATGGCTTGAGGGAGTGTTAAGCAGTCAGCTTTCTGTTGCCCCTTCCCCCAGCGGTAACGCGCCGTATACCACTCATTCTTGCGTGCATCCAAGATAGGCACAATATCTTCCGGTCTCCCCAAACCAGCCCAAGCCAGGGCATCTAAAGACAACACGGCAAGCAATGGGATTTTTAAAACTTGTGCTAAGCCCTGTGCTGTCGCGATTCCTATCCGAATTCCAGTAAACGAACCCGGACCTCGTACCACCCCTATCATTTCTAACTCCTGCAGTGTCCAAGATGCCGCCGTAAGCAGTTGGTCAAGCATTGGAATGAGACGCTCTGAATGCGTCTTAGCCGTATGTAAAAAGCCCTCAGCTATAAGTGCCCCGTCTTCCGCTAAGGAGACTGCTGTAACTTTCGTTGTCGTATCTATCGTTAAATATTTCATCGGTCCCTCCGAGTCTTTCATATTCGCATTATAAAGTAACTTTTTACAATTGTCGCATTTCGTTGCTCTCCGCAATGGGTATGATTGCCAAAACACAGAAATGAATTAAGTCATATTTTTAAGACGCTGCTCCCATGCACAATCGTCGGCTCGAAAACTGATCTCACGTAGCTCTTCCCCACTTCCCAGAATTTCAACGACTAATCGATCATCGGGCAAAGAATCTTCAATAATTTCTGGCCATTCAAGGAGACAAACCGCATCCTCTTGAAACGCGTCTTCCACACCAATCACTTCTGCCTCTTCCGGACGTTGTAACCGATACAAATCCATATGAATTAAGCGTACTTCTGTTCCCATCATTTGTCCTAAATACTCATGAATTATCGTGAAGGTTGGGCTAGTCATGGGACCTTTTAAGCCGAACGCCTGTCCAACTCCTTGGGCGAAGGCCGTCTTGCCTGCACCCAGGTCCCCAATCAGCGCTACGACATCTCCACCTCGCAAGCACCCGCCCAGTTGTTTGCCCCACTCTCGCGTTTGCTCAACCGTTGCGCTCGTAACTTTATAGTCCATGGTGAGTCTTTTTCCTCCTTGTGACAGATAGCTTTATTATGCCTTTTTTGAATCAGGATTTGGAACTCATTTGCTCTTACCATCGTCCCCAGACTCTGGGCAAACAATCTCACCATTAATGATGACATAGAGAGGACGAGCGTTAATCATAAACGGATGTTCACTCCAAATAACAATGTCCGCATCTTTTCCAACTTCCAGAGACCCTATTCGGTCTGACACCCCCAAAATTTCTGCTGGATTAATCGTAATGGCCCGCAATGCATCCTCCATTTCCATCCCTGCTTTGCAGGCTAAGGCCGCACAGAGTGGAAGCTGTTCAATCGGGGTCACGGAATGGTCGGTCATAATAGCTACCTTAACCCCCGCTTTGGTTAATATTCCCGGTGTTTTAAAGGATTTATCCTTTAGCTCAACTTTCGCACGGTTGGTCAACAAGGGCCCCACCACTGCCGGATAGCCCAGTTCAGCTAATTCTTCCGCAATCTTATGCCCTTCCGTGCAATGTTCTATAATTAAATCCACCTTGAATTCTCGGGCAATACGAATCGCCGTCATAATATCATCGGCCCGATGGGCATGGGCCCGCAGGGGCATTTCGCGGTTAATCACCTTGACAAGAACTTCTAAACCTAAATCCCGCTCTGGGAGTTTATCGGGATCTGTTTTACCTTGTTCTAGTTTATCCATATACGTCTGGGCATCCACTAAGGCCTGACGAAGGAGTGCTGCCGTTCCCATCCTGGTCATGGGCATTTTCTTTTGTTCGCCGTAAACCATCTTAGGGTTTTCACCGAACGCTATTTTCAAACCAGCAGGATCGCGCACAATCATCTTATCGACGATTTTTCCGGCTGTCTTCATGACAACCCCGGTTCCCCCAATCACATTCGCACTCCCAGGAACGGTAAAGACAGCGGTGATCCCACCCAAACGGGCATCACGAAAGCCCTCATCTTCTGGGTTAATTCCATCAATCGCTCGCATGTCCGGTGTCACAGGGTCCGTCATTTCGTTAAAGTCTTCCCCTTCCCACCGATAGATTTCTTCGCCAATCCCTACATGACAATGCGCATCAATAAACCCTGGCAACACGAGACACCCCATGGCATCAATCACCACAGCATCTGTTAGAACGTCAACGTCCAAAGTTTCCTCGACCGCCGTAATTTTTGTTCCCTCGACCAGAATACTTCCCGCAAATTCACGTCCAGTCATCGTTTTAATTTGCCCGTTTTTGATTAGTATTTTCTTCATTCCTTTGTTCACCAATGCGCCTCCAGTTTAATAATAAAATCCCACCCATTACTAAGCCTCCGCCGACCCATTGCTCCCCTGTGGGAAACTCATTCAGAAAAACAGCTGCCAAAATAAACGTCATCGGCAACTCAAATGTACTTAGAATGGCGGCTTGACCAGCCCCTAAACGTTCAATGCCCACCAAAATCATATAAAACGGCATAATAGAGGCAACCGTGGCGAGCAGGAGTCCAACTTCCCAGGTTTGAGCGTTCTGCCAGGGAATACTCATGATATCATCCTTCAGGATCATGAGCAGTACTATGGCACAAACCCATTGGGTAAAGCACATCGCAACAAAAGGAGATACCTTAGCCAATACTATTTCCCCAAGAATATTAAAGGAAGCATAGGCCATCGCCGAAGCTAATCCTAGAACGATACCGATCCAGGCGACTGCACCCACCCCCGAAACAATTCCGCTCGCCAGCGTTGTTCCGCCCAAGGTTAAAAGGAGCGCTACCAGCTCTTGTCTGCCTACCCTTTTGTGCCAAATTAACACTCCCGCTGCTAAAACTAACGCCGGATAGAGATAAAGAAGTAATATTGCTACAGAGACAGGAAGAAACTTAAGCGCATACGCGAATAAAAGGCTAGTTCCTAAGGCCCCGACCACACCATATATGGCTAAAAGCCCCAAAGTCCGCAGCGGAACTTTAAATACCTCGCGTTTAAAGAACACTACATAGCTAAGCAGGAGTATCGAAGCGAGACACGATTGCAGGGCAATCACCTGAATTGGGTCAAGCCCCAGCCGGAAAGCCTTCTTGACCAATATCGACATCAAAGCATAGCCCGTGCCCGCTACCAGGACAGCAACAACTCCCTGCATACGCCTTTTTTGAACGTCCTGCACCTAATATGACCCTCTTTTCCCTTTATTTGAGCCTATTTGAAGTTCGAATCATGCAGGTTTAACGCTAGTCGAAAGATCCCGCATAGAAAGACTCACTCGATCTCTCACCTTATCAATTCCAATTACACGCACCTTGACAATATCACCCACAGCCACAGCTTCCATCGGGTGTTTAATAAATTTATCGCACAGCTGAGAAATATGCACCAGCCCATCGTGTTTAACCCCAATATCCACAAACGCTCCAAAATCCACGACGTTACGCACGGTTCCTTCTAAGACCATCCCCTCGTTGAGATCCTCCATATGCGTTACATCCTTCCTAAGCAACGGGCGCGGCAAATCCTCCCGGGGATCTCTGCCTGGTCTTTGCAGGGCATCCAAAATATCCCTTACAGTCGGAACTCCAGCGTCGAACTCCTCTGCCAACTCTTTGGGATCTAAGAGAGCAAGCTTTTTGCGCACATCAACAAGGTGATCCCGCAAATCTGCAGAAAAGTTACCGATTTTTTTTAAAATGTCCTCAGCCAGCTTATAGGATTCTGGATGGACTGGCGTATTTTCCAGAGGGTTAACCCCATCTAGAAGACGAATAAACCCGGCACACTGGATATATGTTTGCGCTCCTAGTCTTGGAATTTTCTTAAGCTGGTCACGACGGCTGAATTTGCCATGCTCATCTCGCCAAGCCACAATGTTTTTGGCAACTGCCGGCTTTAATCCCGCCACGTATTGGAGCAACGAAGCAGAGGCAGTATTCAAATCGACGCCAACAACATTAACACAAGATTCCACAACGCCATGCAAGGACTCCTCTAACCGTTTAGGCTGGACATCGTGTTGATACTGTCCTACTCCAACGGCTTTCGGTTCAATCTTCACAAGTTCTGCGAGCGGATCTTGAAGTCGCCTAGCAATAGATACTGCACTTCGTAAAGAGAGATCGAATTCTGGAAATTCTTCCCCCGCAAGTTTTGAAGCCGAATACACAGACGCCCCAGCTTCACTCACTAGGATAAATTCGGTGGAAATCCCGTCTTCTCTTATTAATTCAGCCACGACTTCTTCTGTTTCTCGGGAGGCCGTACCATTCCCTATAGCAATAATATTGGCATCATGCTCGGCAATTGCTTTCCTCAAAATAACTTTGGCTTCTTCACGTTTTCCCTTTCCAGAATGAGGATATATCACGCCAACCTGAAGGAGCTTTCCCGTCTCATCGACAACTGCCCACTTACACCCTGTCCTAAAGCCTGGATCGAGTCCTAGAACCATTTTTCCCCTAACTGGCGGCTGAAGTAAAAGCTGTCGTAAATTGGCCGCAAATACCTTTATCGCTTGTTCCTCACCACGATCGGAAAGTTCAGCACGGACTTCCCGTTCAATTGAAGGCTCGATCAAGCGTTTATACGCATCCATTGCCGCTTTTTGGACCAACGAAGCACACGGTCCCGTTTTCACATAACGCACTTCAATAATTCTATGGAGGGTTTCTAACGGTGCTTCGATCTTCACAGCTAAAAACTCTTCTTTTTCCCCTCGGTTTAGGGCCAAAATCCGATGTGGTGGAATCTTGCGCACAGGCTCGCGGTAATCATAATACATCTCAAAAGGGGAACGTTCTTGGGCTTTCTTGGCCACAGCAGCTGCCACCACATCCGCAATGCGGAACGTTTCTTCCCTGATCCGTTTACGCAGAGCAGCATCATCTGCTATAGTTTCTGCGATAATATCCATGGCTCCGTTCAACGCTTCTTCCGTCGAATTAACTTCTAACTCTTCACTCAAGTACTTTTCTGCCTCTGCCTGGGGATCTGCCCTGGTATATTGAACTAATAGCCAGGTAGCCAAGGGCTCTAGACCCTTCTCTTTGGCAATCGTTGCCCGGGTGCGGCGTTTTTGTTTATATGGCCTGTAGAGATCCTCGAGGTCCTGCAGCACCGTTGCCGCTATAATTTGAGCCGACAATTCCTCCGTCAACTTTCCCTGCTCATCAATCAGACGCAAAACTTCTGTTTTTCGCTGGTCCAAACGACGCAAATAATCTAAACGCTCTACAATATGGCGCAAGACATTTTCATCGAGTTCTCCAGTTACTTCTTTGCGATAACGAGCAATAAAAGGGATCGTATTTCCCCCATCCAATAAATCCACTGTATCTTTTACCTGAGTGATCTTCAGACCAAGTTCCTTAGCAATGACTTGATTAAATTCCATAGGTTCATTCCTCCATATCCTATTACCTATCGTTTGATAAGCCCATTCTATAAAGTATACCATTCTACTCCAACTGAAGAATACTCCTGTATTCATATGGGAAAGCTGATCGCAATCCCCTTTAGCTATAGCCAATCTTCTTCAAAAACTGCTGAATTCTCTGAACCGCTTCTTGAAGCACGTGTTCTTCTTGTACCATAGCTATTCGCACATATCCTTCACCATGATCCCCAAAGCCCAGTCCCGGCACCACAATCACACCCGCTTCACGAGCCAAGGCAATCGCGAAGGATACCGAGTCTTGTTTTGTAGGCACAGGGGCCCAGATAAACATGGAACCCACTGGTACAGATATGTTCCAACCCGCTGAGGCACAGCCCTCAATTAGGAGATCCCGACGTCTCTGATACGCAATTTTATTCTCTTCAATAGAGTCCTGCTCAGAGCTGAGTGCATAAACCCCAGCTGTTAACACAGGTCGAAATACTCCATAATCGATATTCGCTTTGAGCTGAGAGAGCTTTCCTATAACCTCAGCGTTTCCAACTACAAACCCTAACCGTACCCCCGCTAAATTGTACGTTTTAGAGACGGAATGGAATTCTATCCCCACATCCTTTGCCCCTTGAGCTTGTAAGAAGCTCACAGGCCTATACCCTTCAAATGCCAATTCAGAATAAGCTGCATCGTGGCAGATGAGAATATCGTACTCCTTTGCGAATTTTACAACCTCTCCAAAAAATGCAAGATTCGCCACTGCCGCAGTGGGGTTATTCGGATAATTTAGGAACATTAGTTTCGCTTTCCGGGCTAGTTCTGGATCAATCTGTCGAAGGTCCGGTAAAAATCCATTTCTTTCCAATAAAGGCATCGCAACCTTTTCGCCACCCGCTAGCATTAAACCAGCCGTATAAATCGGATATCCTGGATCCGGGATCAGTGCTATATCACCAGGATCAATATACGTAAGAAAAATATGGGCCAGCCCATCCTGAGAGCCCATCAAAGGTAAGACTTCAGTTTCTGGATTCAATAACACCCCAAATCGCTCTAAATACCACTCAGCACATGCTCTTCGGAAATCCGCCGTTCCACGAGTAAGGGTATAGCCATATTGGGATTCGTCAAAAACCGCTTGACTAAGAATCTTTCGGATTTCTAAGGATGGCGCCCGATCTGGACTCCCAATACTTAGGTTTATTAATTCTTTACCCTCTTTTTCCAGTTCTCTTCTCAAATTATCCATTTCACTGAAAATTGACGCTCCTAAATTGTCTAGCCGTTTCGATGGTATTATCATTATTTCTTAATTACCTCCGGTTCGCTATAATTCACACCTAAGGTGTCGACCACGACGCTCTTCATGACCTGGTCTTGGTTAGGTTTATCCTTCGCCTTTTCACCACTAGGAGTATTCACGATTTCATCCACAGTCTCCATCCCGCTAATTACCTTACCAAAGGCAGCATAGTCATTGTCTAAGGATGGATAAGTTTTGACCATTATGAAGAATTGGGAACCCGCTGAATCCATGTTTTGGGAAGTTCTGCCCATCGATATTACGCCACGTTCATGCTTCAGATTATTGACAAAACCATTGTTTGTAAATTCTCCCTTAATACTATAACCCGGTCCTCCAGTGCCGTTGCCGTTGGGATCTCCCCCTTGAATCATAAACTCAGGAATCACGCGATGAAAAATTAACCCATTGTAAAATCCCTTTTTAACCAAGGAAATAAAGCTTTTCACGGTATTCGGAGCAACGTCTGGGTATAATTCTACCTTTATCTGCTCATCGTTAGCCATCGTAATCGTTACAACCGGGTTGTTTTTTGAAGTTGGGATACCTGTATTACTTTGTGTTGGTGCCTTATCCTTATCGGTCGCTTGCGTAGTATCTTTTGGAGTTTGAGTTCCACACCCAATGGTTGCTAGGATAATTACGAACGACAAAAATAATAACCCAAGTTTAAACTTTTTCATTAACAGTTACTCCTTCCAATAATCCTAAACTGCAAGATTTGCTAAGCTATGATATTGAGCCCGATGATCTACCCATGATATTATACCATTTTTCTTCATTCAGAACAGCCCGGAGGTTTGCCGTTCTCGCCGAGTCATCTAGCATGCTAGCGACGGCGCCGTGGGTGAGCGGAGCAACATCACACCCTCCTTAATCTAACGTTTTCTTAAACTTCTTAGAAGCGATCATCAACAAAATTACAGCAAACGCACACAATGTCAGGGTATCCTGCCAAAGGAACTGAATCCCCACCCCTTTGAGGAAGATACCCCTCACGATTTCCAGAAAATACGTTAGCGGTAATAGACCACCCAAGAAATGTAGAAACGTAGGCATTGTTTCCCTAGGAAAGATAAAGCCAGACAATAAGATGGACGGCAAGAGCATAATGAAGGTCATTTGCATAGCCTGCAGCTGAGTACTAGCGATGCTAGAGATCAAGAGTCCGATAGCCAGAATAGTCACTAGGAAAAGAGTGGACAGCAAGAAAAGGAGCGGAACACTACCGACTGGCACAACGCCGAACCAGAAAATTCCTGTCGCCATAATCAAAGACATTGACACAAATCCGATCACCACGTAGGGTAGAAGTTTACCCAGCATCAATTCTAGGGGACGGATCGGGGTCACAACCAATTGTTCCATAGTGCCTCGTTCCTTTTCCCGCACAATGGAAAAGGAGGTCAGCATGGCAATCACACTTTGCAGGATCAGACCGATTAAGGCAGGAATGTTAAACACCCTGGACTTCATGTCCGGGTTGTACCAAACCCTCGTCTCTAAATTGAGAGGCATTTCCAGGCCTGAAGCAGAGCCCAATGCCACAATGCGCTCGCTCTGAAGTTGTAGTGACTTATTCAAACCAAGCATTTGAACCGCGGACAGGATCGCCCGAGCCACGGTAGGATCGGATCCATCAACTAACACTTGAACGCTAGCCTGCTTCATACCCTTGATTTTTTTGCCAAAATCCGGAGGAATAATGACTGCTGCTCGCGCTCTGCCGCTGTCTAAAAATCCTTCAATCTCCTTATAGCCTTGGACGAAATTATCCGGATCCATATATTGAGTATTACGAATGGAAGTAATCAGTTCCCTGCTATCGACCGTTTGTGCTTGGTCCCAAACCACCGTGGGCAGGTGCTCTACATTCGTATTAATAGCATAACCGAAAATGAGGAGCATGGCTATCGGCATGCCAATCGCCATGATTAAACTGGCACGATCGCGACGGATATGGAGAAATTCTTTTTTTAAGACCGCGACAAAACGTGCCCAGACAAAACGTTGCATCAACCTCGCCCTCCTTTTTTAATGGCTTTGTTGCGGGGGTCGTCCGAGGCTTCATGTTCAACATAATAAATGAAGAGATCGTCCAAATTAGCTTTTGCTTCTCGTTTTTTCATATCTGTAGGCGAACCAAAAGCGATTAACCTGCCGTAAAAGACAAAACCCAGATAATCACAAGTGTCCGCTTCATCCATATAATGAGTGCTAACCAAAATGGTCATCCCTTCCTTAGCCAACTTATGGATCAAATCCCAGAAAACTCGTCGGGAGACTGGATCCACCCCGGCCGTCGGTTCATCCAAGATGAGCAATTGTGGATTATGCAGTAAAGCGCAGCCTAAGGCGACCCGTTGCTTCCAACCGCCGGAGAGGGAAGCGACCAGTTGCGACGTTCTGTCCGTCAAATCGATCAGTTCAATCACGCGCGCTTTCTCTGCGCGAGCCACTTTTCCTCGGAGATTGTACACCCCAGCGTAAAAATCAAGGTTCTCACCCACCGTTAGATCATCATACAGGCTAAACTTTTGGGACATATATCCAATCCGTTGTTTGATTTCCTCAGGCTGCGTTAGGACATCATAACCAAGCACTGTCGCTTGACCCTCAGTAGGTACTAAAACTCCGCACAACATCCGAATGATGGTCGTCTTGCCCGCCCCATTCGGTCCAACAAAACCCATGATTGTACCAGGAGGGATCTGGAAGGTGACCCCTTGAACTGCTGTGTAAGTGCCAAACCGTTTGACCAAGCCCTGACAATCAATAGCCAGACTCATTTTCCTCACTCCTCTATTGCAGGGTCACATCCGCTGGCATTCCCGCTTTCAATTGGTCTTTACCTTCCGTAATAGTCAGTTTTACGGCATAGACGGTAGTCGTCCGTTCTTCTTTTGTCTGTACGTTCTTGGGTGTGAATTCTGCTTGATTACTAACGTAAAGAATTTGGCCCTTAAACATTTTGCCAGGGTATGAATCAACTTCGATCGAAGCCGTCCCGCCTACTTTCACCTGATTCAGCTTGGCTTCCGGGACATAGATTTTTATCCACAAATCATTCGGGTCAAGGATCGTAACCAAGCTTGTGCCAGGGTTGACTACTTGGCCTAATTCGACATGCTGATAGAGAACCTGACCACCGACGGGGCTCTTAATGATAAGTTTGTTTAAACTCAGTTCAGCTGCTTTAACGGTCTGAGCGGTGATGTCCACTGCCGCTTTCTGAGCCTGAATCGCGGGTTGAGCATTCCCTGCGCGAGCTTGGTCGACGCTAGCCTGAGCTACATTGACACTGGCTTGTACGCTCTGATATTGGGCTTTTAGCGTATCGAGTTTAGTTTGCTGAGCATCCACGACCTGTTTACTGATTGCACCACCCTCGTAAAGCTCTTGATTCGTGGCCAGATTATCCTCTTCAAATTTCAAATTAGGTTCTAGGGCGGCTAGATTTGCCTTCGCTTGTGTCACTACGTATTGAAGACGTCGAATTTCTTCCACCCGCGCACCTCCTAAGAGGTCGTTGAGTTTTGCTTGAGCCTGGGCTTGTTGGCTTTTCGCGGTATCTAAAGAAATTTCGGCCTGACTATCATCCAGTTTGGCAACGATGTCACCGACTTTGATCATCTGACCTTCACGAACTGGCAAGTCGACAATCCTGCCGCCAAGCTCTGGTTGCACAGGAAATTCAGTTCCTTCAATCGTACCGGAATACGTGACTGGGTCAGCAGGTCTGTTGAAATAATTCCTATAAGCTAAGACTGACAGCGTGATAAGGGTCAAAACAAAAATTATGACTGCAATTTTCTTTTTCATGACTTCTCCTCCTGCTCCTTAAGTCTAAATGACTGTCACTTTCTTTATTTCCAATTTAAAGCTCTAGACCATGCAAAAAGAGATCAAGAATATGATCAGTCGCTTCTTCGACTGATTTTTCCGGAGAGAATCCTTGAAACACATTACCCATGAGTCCGTAAAACATGACCATCCCCATAAAACTCCGCATGGTAGGCAGAAATGGGAGCGCTCTAAAATCGCCCCTATCGACACCCTTTTCAAACCATGGTCTTATTATGCTTATTCCCTGCCCTAAAATTCCTTTAAATAAGGCGTCCCTGACTTCAATGTGATACTGCGCCTCTGCAAACATGAAACGCATTAGATCCTCATTCTCCTTGATTAACTCTATGCGGTTCCTTAGAAAGCGACGGAAAAACTCCGGAGGTGTATCCTCTCTGTGTTCTTTATCGAGCTGAATTAACCCTTCTAAAACTTTCGGTTCTAACACCGCAATTAGCAATTCCTTCTTAGTGGTGAAATGTCGAAAAATTGTCCCCTCTGCCACCCCAGCTGCACGCGCTATTTCTGCTGTTGTTGAGCCATTATAACCTTTTACGGCAAATACTTTTAGGCTTGCTTCAAGAATGTCCTGTCGCCGTTCTTCCGGTGTCTTCTTGCTACGGATTTCTCTTTGCTTATTTTCTTGATTTGATTTCATGAGATCCTCCTAAAACCTAAATTCACAGCAAAGGGCAATGAGTGATTACTTACTCACTATTTTTTGATAGCGATAAGCCGCATCAGCAATTTCCTGCTGGAAGAAATTCTCCCGAATTGCGCCCAAAACCCCACCCAATTCATCAATCTTGCGGAAGTATTCTTCAGCGCCTTCTTCCATTTGATTAGTCAAGGTCTCCACAAAATATGAGCCCGCTAACGGATCGATGGTATTCACAACACCCGTTTCATAAGCGAGCACTTGCTGCGTCCGAAGAGCAATTTGTACCGCCTTTTCCGAGGGCAAAGCCAAGACCTCGTCCATGGAATTAGTATGCAGCGACTGAGTTCCTCCGAGGACGGCTGCCATCGCTTGATAGGCTGTTCGCACAATGTTATTTTCCGGTTGAGGGCCCGTTAGGGAACAGCCCGCGGTTTGGGTATGGAAGCGCATGGGTAGACTTTTTTCATTTTTGGCCCCGTACTTTTCCTTCATATGGCGCGCCCAGATTCGGCGGGCCGCACGATATTTGGCAATCTCTTCAAAGAAATCCGTATGGGAGTTGAAGAAAAACGATAAACGGGGAGCAAAGTCATCCACATCCAGCCCAGCTTTAATGCCTGCCTCAACATAGGCAAAGCCATCAGCGAGCGTAAACGCCAATTCTTGCAATGCTGTAGATCCGGCCTCCCGAATGTGGTAACCGCTAATGCTAATGGTGTTCCATTTGGGCACATTATCTTTGGAAAACTTAAAAATATCGGTAATCAGGCGCATGGAGGGTTCTGGTGGGAATATCCATAACTTTTGAGCAATGTATTCCTTCAAAATGTCATTTTGAATCGTTCCGGTTAATTTATGAGCGGGTACGCCCTGTTTCTCCGCAGCTACAACATACATCGCCCAAATGATCGAGGCTGGAGCGTTAATGGTCATTGAGGTACTGACCTTATCGAGCGAGATATCCCCAAATAACGTTTCCATATCTTGAAGTGAATCGATGGCCACCCCGACCCGTCCAACTTCTCCGTAGGCGCGCGGATGATCCGAATCATAACCCATGATGGTTGGCATATCAAAAGCCACGCTTAAACCCGTTTGCCCTTGACTCAATAGATATTTATAACGCTCATTTGATTCTTTGGCGGTGGCAAAACCCGCAAACATCCGCATAGTCCAGAGGCGTCCGCGGTACATATTGGGTTGGACTCCGCGCGTATAGGGATACTCGCCTGGATTCCCCAAATCCCGTTCATAATCAATATCCGCGGTATGCCCTGGTGCATAGAGCGGGTCAATAGGAACACTAGACACAGTAAAGAACGGCCCTTTGCGCTCCCTCTGAGCGTCATAATTCGCTTTCCAGCGCAAGAAATTATTACTCATCCCATTTTTCCCCCTTAAAACGCTCTTCCCACAGCATCTGTGCTACTACGTAAGGATCTTCTGAGTCCATGTTTTTCCATCTTTCACGGGCAGTTTCCCATACGTTTTCAAACGCTGTAAGAGTTTTATCTTCCCATTGGCGCCAAATTTCCTGCCGCAGGCGTTCCTTGCGATGCTCATCCCTTTTCCCAGATTCCAGTAAATATGAGCGATGTGCCTCAATTTTTTCGTATAAGTCCTCCAGTCCGATTTCTGTGACAACACTGGTTAGAACAACAGGTGGACGCCAAGGCCTTGAATCTCCATTTAAATTTAACATTATTTCAATATCATTTTTCATGCGTATAGCGCCGAGCAAATCTGCTTTATTGATGACGAAGACATCAGCTACTTCCATAATTCCTGCTTTGATAGCCTGTATTCCATCCCCTGTCCCTGGATTAAGTACGACGACAACGGTATCTGCCATTTGCATAATTTCCAGTTCAGATTGACCGACGCCGACCGTTTCCAAAAGAAGTCTCCCATACCCTCCGCCCTCTAGAATGCGTAAGATATCGGATGTGGATCGCGTGACCCCCCCTAAATGTCCTCGAGTCCCCATACTTCGGATAAAAACGTCCCGATCAGTCCCGTGGGCCTGCATACGGATACGATCTCCTAAAATAGCCCCTCCAGAATACGGGCTACTAGGATCGACTGCAACAATCCCTACCCTTTCCTCTTTAGCACGGTAGAGCTTGGTCAAAGCCTCAACTAAGGAGCTCTTTCCAGCACCTGGCGGTCCCGTAATACCTACAACCATCCGATGTCCGGTTTGTTTAAGAACAGAACGCATGATATACGCTCGCTCTATGTCATCTTCGACCCAAGAAATGAGTTTGGCAGTCGCCCTGCGATCTTGTTCAAAGAGGCGTGACATCCATTGATCTAATACATCTTTGTTCAAAATTCCATCCCTGCCTTTGCCTCTACTCCTTGTTGATAGGCATGTCGATACTCTGTCATTTCAGTCACAGTGTCGGCAATCTCCTTGATCTCAGGTGCCGCATAACGTCCAGTCATAACTAAGTTAAGGCGGAGTGGTCGCTGTTGGACCAAATCTAGGACTTGCTCAACCGATATTAATTTGAAGGCAACTGCGACCAGAATTTCGTCAAGTACTACAAGGTCAAATTCATCCTCTTCTAACCAACGTTTTGCAAGTTCAAGCCCATCTTGAGCCATCTGAATATCGATTGGATCAGGATTTTCATACGAGACAAAGGTTTCTTGCCCGGATTGTACTAATGTGAAATTTGGTAGTATCGAGGCCAATTTCACTTCTCCGTAGTTTTTACTACCTTTCATAAACTGAAGAAATCCAACGGTTTGGTTATGTCCTAGTGCTCGCATGCAGAGTCCTAAAGACGCCGTAGTCTTCCCCTTACCATTTCCGGTATAAACCAGGATAAGTCCCGACATACCGCCTTGCCCCCTTCCCTTCTAGTTGATCCATGGCGCGATGCCCACTTTTTAAACGGGCGTTCCCCGATTCTTTTGATTAAGTTTATTATAAATAGACTGATATTACAAATATACTGAATTATCATGCAAATATTATGCCAAGGTTATGTTCGGTATTCGTATATTTTAGTGTTTCTTCGTTTGGCGACTATTTTTTATCACCAACCACTTTATATCGATAAAGATGAAACTCATATAAAAATACGCAGACAAGAGCCCACAGACTACCTACGGTTAGAGCAGTAACCATTGTGCTCGGGGTATGGATATGTAGAAAAATAGGACTTAAACCCAAAAGGAATAATAATAAGAGTTCTCCAATCAAGAGGTACAATTGGGTTCGCCAGGCTCTTTCTCGCCCGATGAGATAGCCAAGGACCGCATAAAACGAAAGGCCAGCTAGTAAAAACCCTGTACTCGGTGCATGGAAGGGAACTATGTTTTCAAAAATATTTACAGTTTCCCCGCGAAATATAAATCGAAAAAGCTGGTCTACGATGGTACCCCCTCCCAACGCTAGTGTTAGAGGAAGCACGTGAGCCCAACGCTTAGTTACGCGCCATAAAACGAAGACCGCAACTAAATAGACACTCAGAATCACAACGTGGGTGCCCAAAGCATTAATTTGCTGCATAAAGTCGATGACCCATGGTGGCGAAACAAGTTGCAACCAAGAAGCAACAAGCGTGTCAAATTGAGCGACTTCATGAGCCACGAAATCTTGAATCAAACCCATAAGAAAGATAAAGAGGGCGAGAAAGATAACTCCCTCAACGGTGATCAGAAGACGCCGCTTGCCTAACGAGAGATAACGACCAGGTAAGCGCATAAATTCAGCGGTTAACCAAGCTCCCCAACGCTCATGGTTCTTGTACAAGAGATAGAACGCCAAAAACAGTATTGCAGCAGTAACCCCAAGCAGAACCGAATAGCGGTGTAGAATCGGGAGAATTGTTTCCCAGTGACTTCCTAGAATTCTCCCTAATACTATAAATAGGGTTGTCCATAACAGAGCACCAAGATAAGCAAAAAAAGCAAAACTTCGGTAGCTTAAATGACTTAATCCGGCAACATAGCCCGAAAGGTGACGAACCCCAGGTATAAAATACCCTACTGTTAAAAGTTTACCTCCATGCCTATGGTACCACTTTAGGACTTTTTCCAGACGGTCACCTCCAGCATGCTTTTCGAGGTATGGTAACACCCTTACTTCAAAAAAACGGCCCAGAAAATAAGCAATTGTAATCCCGGTCATACTTCCTGTGGCCGCTGAAAAAATTGCTAAGACAGGATTTAGTTGACCAGAAAAACTCAAGAATCCGACAAATGTCAGCAGGAATTCATCTGGGATCGGTAAGCCTAAAATAGAAATTCCTAAGATTATATATATTCCCGGATAACCATATTGAGTGATATAATGAATTAATAATGTTGAAGACATGAGATGCTCCTTTCCGAGAAAATGCTTCCTTATTCCCTGAATCATCGAGTGAAGCAAGTTCGCTCAGACCAAGAAACAAGGAGTGCTTCCTTAATGACTACCAAAAAAACTGTTTCCTTTCTTCAAAAGCCGCTTGCAAAATTAAGTAAGTCCTTAATATGGGGATTGTCAACAAGCATTTTACTTCTTGCCCTATTTGCAAAATTAAGCGAAGATCTTCTTTATCATGAACTAGGTACGTTCGATAGGGTTGTGGGAGAATTCATCAGAGGATTCGCCACACCAAGCTTAACAAGCGTTGCCATAATTATAACCGATTTAGGTTCAGCTTATATAGAAATTATTTTGATGGTCGTTGTGGGTGCGTTTTTACTCTTCCGTTTAAAGCATACATGGGAAACAGTTCTTCTGTCTATCAGCTTAATTGGAGCTTGGTTGCTAAATACTATTCTAAAAGAGCTATTTCAGCGAGCTCGACCGGATATTGTTCATCTTGTCAAAGCCGGTGGATATAGTTTTCCAAGTGGCCATGCAATGGTCGCCGCTGCCTTTTATGGAGTAATTGGATACATACTTTGGTTAAATCTCAGAAATCATTCTAAACCCTCATGGTATGTAGTTGTGTTCACATTTGCACTTATTATCTTGATTGGAATTAGCCGCATCTATCTTGGAGTGCATTTTGCCAGCGATGTGATCGCAGGATATGCCGCCGGGGGAGTATGGGCAATTGCTTGCATCGTTGGCCTAAAGGAGATCCGAAATTATAAAAGTAAACAGTTGGACTTAAGTCAGTACCCATAGCGCTCATAATATGTGACATCGACTTCTTTAAAGCGTATAATGATACTTATGGTCACTTACAAGGGGACGAATTTCTTAAAAAAATAGCAGCTACCTTAAAGAGCTTTCCCAACACCGAAGTAGACGGTGCCTTAATAATAGCTGAGACTTTACGCGCCAATGTGGCAAATGCCAAAAATATTAGGAGGTTAAATCATGAGTTTTGAAGTTAACAAAAGTGTAAAATGGGTCGGTAAAATCGACTGGGAATTAAAAAAGTTTCACGGTGATGAACTCTCTACATACCACGGTTCCAGCTATAATTCTTATCTTGTCCGGGATAAAAAGATAGCCTTAATCGATTGTGTTTGGACACCCTTCGCCAAAGAATTCGTCACTAATTTGAAGAAGGAAATTGATTTAAATACGATCGATTATATCATTGCTAATCATGGTGAACCCGATCACAGTGGAGCTTTACCAGAATTAATGAAGGAAATCCCTAATACCCCTATTTATTGTACCGCCAATGCCATCAAATCCTTAAAAGGTCAATATCATCAGGATTGGAACTTCATGCCCGTCAAAACGGGTGATAAATTGAGTCTTGGGTCCAAAGAGTTTATTTTTATTGAGGCAAGAATGCTCCATTGGCCTGATACGATGTTCACCTACTTGACCGGAGATAATATCCTTTTCAGCAACGACGGTTTTGGTGAGCATTTAGCTTCTGAGCATATGTTCAATGACTTAGTAGATCAAGCCGATTTATATCATGAAGCCACTAAATATTATGCCAATATTCTAACTCCATTCAGCAAAATGGTAGTAAATAAAATCAATGAAATCTTAAGCTTTAACCTCCCTGTCGATATGATTTGCCCGAGTCATGGTATCCTTTGGCGGGATAATCCCTTGCAAATTGTCCACAAATATATGGAGTGGGCTAAGGATTATCAAGAAAACCAAATTACGATCATCTACGATACTATGTGGAACAGTACCCGGAAAATGGCCGAGAAGATAGCTGCGGGTATTCGCTTAAGTGATACGGAGGTTACCGTTAAATTATTTAATTCCAATTCCGCTCATACCGATAAGAACGACATCATTACTGAAGTCTTTAAATCAAAAGCAATCCTTGTCGGGTCTCCTACCATTAACAAAGGAGCTCTCTATTCCATTGCCGGTATACTAGAAATGATCAAAGGGCTGGCCTTTAAAAATAAAAAAGGTGCTGCTTTCGGTAGTTATGGTTGGAGTGGTGAAAGCAACAAACTTATATCATCCGAATTAGAAAAGGGCGGGTTTGAGCTTCTTAATGAAGGGCTCAGGGTAACCTGGAACCCAGATGACGATGGCCAAACTAATTGTCAAGAATTTGGTCGGATTATCGGAGAAGCACTCAAGTGGTAATGAGCAAGGCTGATTCAAGTTCTCGGTTGGGATATTTTGTGTCCTTTCCAATAGAATATCAACATTAGCAAAGCAGCAACCAACGCCATGATTGACCCAAAGTAAAATGGCGCTCTATTATTGACACGATCATAAAGCAGCCCTGCAATAACACTGGCAGGGAGTAATGTTATTCCTACCAGAGAATTATACAGTCCAAGGCCTGTGCCTCTTTTCTTCTTATCAATTAAGTCTGAAACCAAGGCCTTCTGAATTCCGTCCGTTGCTGCACTATAAAGCCCATATAAAGCAAAAAGCATAACCAGAACACCTTGACCATTTGTTCTTCCAAAACCAAAATATATGATTGAATAGAGTAAATACCCAAATATTATTAGTCTTTCTCTGCCTATTTTATCTGATAATATACCGGCTGGAACAGAGAACATCACTGAAACGGAGTTGAATATAAGATATATAATAGGAATAAAAGCAGCCTGAACTCCAATATCACTAGCTTTAATAAGCAGTAAGGCATCCGTCGAGTTACCAAGTGTAAATATAAATATAATTCCGAGAAAAGCATAATATTTCGGAGAAAAGTCCTTTAATGTAATCTTACCAAGGGATTCTGGCTTATCTCTTTTTACTTCTTTCACAAAATAGATTATTGAAATCAGCCCTAATAAACCGGGTATTGCAGCAAATATAAATACTTTACGGTAGTCACTCGGAAAAAGTGATAAGATTCCAAAAGCCAGAAGGGGACCAAGTATTGCCCCACTATTATCCATAGCTTTATGAAACCCAAAACTCCTCCCCTTCGTGCTATCCTCGGAGGAACCAGCGATTAAACTATCTCTCGGGGACGTTCTTATCCCTTTCCCAACCCTTTCGGTAAATCGGACGATAAGAACCTGCAGCGGAGAAGTAACCAATGAAAACAATGGAGTTAGTAGCGCCGTAAAAGCATATCCTACGATCATAAAAGGCTTGTTCTTGCCAATTTTATCGCTCCACCAGCCAGATAATGCCTTAAGAACGGAGGCAGTGCTTTCTGCAATTCCTTCTATTAATGAAATTTCTGTTTTCGATGCTCCTAAGGTCATTAAAAACAACGGCATGATTGCATAGATCATTTTTGTTGCAGTATCCGTTAAAAAACTGGTAGTTCCAATAAAGAAAATATTCCTTTCAAGTCCCAAAATCCTTTTTTCTTTCCTTCTATCTTCACTAATGATTGTTTTAGGGTTTTTATCTTTATCCTCCATGATCAATACTCCATAATCCTATAAATTCATCTAGAAATCATTATATAACTTTATCCAGCCTGCGTCATGCATCAAGTAGAGACACCTGTCATTTTCAGGTGTCTCTACTTGATCTATCAAGGCAATTATTTAGGAACTAGACCAGGCTCTCCACACTTCTTAAGTATTCTAAGGCTTTCAACGGTAGCCACCTTCCTGCTTCAAATAAATGAGCATGAATGGTAAATCAATTAATTTGGCAAATTCCTTGACATCCTTGACTGTCTGCAATGGGCTATCGTCTTTGTGTTGGTCATATTTAATCATCCTCCCATTAATAGATATCTTATTGACATATCTCTTTCAGTCTGGGTAAACAACTAAGTTCAGTTTAAGTCAATTCTGAGAGATGTACTGTGATTAAAACTATCTTTTGGTGTGAGATATGTCACACCTCACAATAATCCCATCAATTTACCATTGTCTTCCTGGATCATCTGCTATCATGTTAACCGTGCCTTGAGGATAAAGAACATTATAATGATTCATAGGCGGGTTAGGGTTATTGACTGTAGCTTGCGGGAACACCATTTCGATTTTAAACTCTGATCCTGCCGTATAACCGATAATTTCCTGCCCATTATTGTTCGTATCGTAGCCTGGGGTTCCCAAGACCTCTTTGGCTTTGATCAGGGTTATGCTTACAAATTGATGACTGGCAAAAGATCTCGCTTCGAATATTTGATTCCCTTTGTTGATGCCAAATACAACATTATGACTTGAAAAGGTGGCATATCGACCCTTCGCAGTCGCCACATAGTCGATTTTATCGGCATTTCCCCATGCTTTTTCTACAGCATCAAATACCGTTGTCTTCACAGGAAAATCACTGTTGAGAACTTTACCTTGCTGAGCTAACTGCATCATATTTTGCAGCACTTCTGTGGTAGGGTCAGTGGCTTGATTTGTTTGAGTTGCTTGATTTGTCTGAAGAGGTTTATTTTCTAGAATTTGTTCCACTTCTTTATATCCTAGCGGGAATGCGAAGTTGTAACGCGCAGGAAGAGCAAAAACATATTTGCTATTACGACCAAGCTCGCTCGGTCCGATAGGGGCCGCACCAATATGGAATCCTCCCTGCTGAAGTAAGTTCCATTGAGCAAGAGTGAATACCATGATTGGGATATCCTGTCGTGGGTTTAGGGAAGTCCATTGAGGATGTCTGATGGAAATCAGTAGGCCAGTTTCAGCAATTGTTTCACCAGCTTGTTGACCTCCCAGAGCTAAACCCTCCCATTTACTACTTTCAATCGAATAACCTTTCCAACTCTCTGGTAACGAAAAACTAAAATCATACTGGGTATTTCTGTACACAATTGAGTTGGAGTCAACAGATGATGTAGCAGAAGATGGAGTGTTTTTATTGGAATTTTGCTGGCTGCTTGTAGCTGTGCTCTTTTGAGTTAGATCGTTGCTTGTCTGGTTGATTGGCTTACTTAGGCTGGAACATCCAACAACAAGTGTCAAAGCCAGGGCCACGATAGTCCATTTTACGGTTGTTTTTCTAAATGAAGAGATCATTACAATTCTCCTAGTGTTAAATTTATTGGCGAAGCCGATGGTTCCTAGCACCCAGTGTGGCTCGGAAAGCATTTGCAAAAGGCTGATTATCGTTTGTCCGTATCTTTTGTGTTCTTCGGGTCGTACGTTGGCAAGGGCGGTGGCATCACAGGCAATTTCACAATCCTGCTTCATTTGGTACAGCGCATACCAAATAACCGGATTAAACCAATAGACAACTTGTACTAGCGTTATAAGGATATTAACTAAAAGGTCGCGTCTTTTCAAATGACTAAGCTCATGCAAGAAAATGTAACGGAGTTCTTCGGGTGGTAATAGCGCAATGATCTCCGGGGACACGCTAATTTTGGGCCGGAAGAAACCAAAGAGAGCCGGGGATTTTAGGGAATCGTCATAGTAGACAGAAACTTTAGTCCGTATTTTCAAGTTTAATTGACATTCTGCAAGAATTTCTGCAATTTTTTTATCCTCACATACTTGTTGCTTCTTGGACTTGAGCAGCAGTAATCCATTCACCACGAGAATATAAGCCAAAATCACCAAAACTCCGGTTAACCAAACCAAAGCTGCTGTTGCCCAGTTAAGCCCGAACTTTCTGGTTGCAAAAGAAGAGCTAGGACTTAAGGTGTTTTCGCCGAAGTCAGAACTTACAGACGTAGTGGTGACTGTGCTAGGGCTAGGCGGCGTTGGGACCAGACTAACAGAGGGTTGAATAAGTGCCCCAGACAAATTTATTGTTTGCGAATATTGAGGTAAAAGCCTAAATACACTGTACGGGCTAGACGGTGTAAAGGGAATTAGCAATCTTATAATAAGTACAAACCAGATATAATAATGCCAGTTGGCACTTAGTTTCTGCCTTAACAATAATTTTATTAAGACTAGTCCAATGGTTAAAACGCTAGCCAGCAGCGACAACGATACAAGGTAATGAAAAATTTCAGATAGATTCATTTTGCTCACTTCCCTTTGCCTACTTCATCTTTTCATCAAGAAGAATTCGTAGTTCCTGAATTTCTTTCAGCGATAAGTTCTCACTCTTCACAAAGTTTGCGAGGAGCAGGTGAAGGGAACCACCATAAACCTTTTTCAGAAAGGATTTCGTTTCTTCCCCCATGCATTCTTCTTGCGTAACTAAAGGATAGTATTGATACAAAGTGGCATCTTTGTTCACGCCTAAAGCGCCTTTTTTTACTAAACGGCCGATCAAGGTTTGAATTGTTTTGGGACTCCAGTTTGTCTCAGGTTTTAAATACTCGATTACCGAAGGCGCAGTCAACAATGACTCTTTCCAAAGAACTTTCATAACTTGCCATTCTGCATCTGATATTTTACAGATAACATCGGTCATTACCTATACACCTCCTTACAGTTGTAATCTATACAAAGATTACAACTGTAAGGCGCACTTGTCAAGCGGTTATAATTACCATCGATAAGAATCTTTTAAACTATTCTCTTTCGCCGTCTCTAAAATGCTATATATAATTACAAAATACGAAGACAATGACGTCCCCTCTGTTAATTTCCGACAACTTATAATATAATTTGTCAACTACTAACCTGTACTCAAAGCGCAGCTGCAGTCATGAAAGAGCTTTAAATAGAAATGGAACAGATTAAATCTGCTCCATTTCTATCTAAAGTTAATCATAATATCGACAACTTCTGGTGTATTACCAAGACGAATCGGCGGTCCCCAAGTTCCGTAACCTGACGAAACAATGAGTTGGAAGTTTCCCTTTCGCAGTAGCCCCCAGTCATCTTCAAAGATCCGGCGGGTTATGAACTGAATGGGAAACAATTGTCCAGCATGTGTATGCCCTGACAATTGTAAATCAACCCCTTGTTCAACTGGCTCTTCTAATTGCGATGGTTGATGATCCATTAAGATAATAGGAAGAGAACGGTCTACCCCTTGCATTATGGATTTTAAGTCTTGCCTCGGGACCCCATTGAAACGCGCCCCTGATCGGTCATCTCGCCCAATAAGATAAAAACCTCCGGCGATCTCGAGTGAGCTATCCCGTAATACCTTTACCCCCGCCTCACCCAAGTAATCTACTGCTTCCTTGGCATTACCGCCAATGTACTCATGGTTCCCCAGTACTGCAAATACACCATAGGGAGCACTTAGTTTACGAAAGTTATCCGATATTTGTTGTTTATTTGACGATTCGATATTCTCATCAAACACATCTCCTGCAAACAAGATAAGGTCGGGTTTTAGTTCATTAACCATATTGACCATCTTCGTGAGATTACCGTTATGAACGATCGTTCCTAAATGAATATCCGAAACCATGACAACATGCAACCGTTTTAAGGGCCCCGCTTGTTTAGCGATGGTTAAATCGTAATGGTTAACCTGGGGACGTCGGGCATTCCAGGCCCCATAACTTACTATACCGACGACCAAGATAAAAACGGCCAATCCCAAAGCAGGATTTAAGTTCTGTTTTATTCCCACCGGGATAACTTGAAGAAAGTGGTCGAACAAACGAAGAAAATCGAAAGCAGTGATCATTAATAAAAAGTAGAACATAAAAGCCAGCCAATAAGCCCCTACTATGGTCAGCCTTTCATATAGCATCGTAGGAAGATATTTCTGGCTGAACCGACCGAATAAATAGGAGAAGGATAGTAAGAAAAAAATCGGCCAATACGCTTTCAAACTTAAGAATGGCACATAACTAAACAAGGCCTGCCACCCGCGCAGGCCTATGTAATAGTTAAGTCCTCCATAAATCAGAAAAATAACGCTCGCAATTAAAATGAATATGGGGTTCATCATATTTGAAAATCTCTACCTCCAAGTTTTTAACTTTTCATAAGGGGGTTTTTCGCTTGCATTCAAAGTTATTATATTACCATTTTACTCTTTCGTCACTACCCATCACTTTATGCGACCAGGCGCTCTAGTTACGTAAAAGTATTATCCTGTTCATTAGATGCTCGGGACCCATTGTATAATTTTAAGGCCATAAAATTACTTTTATCGCTGTATCATCTTTATCCACTAACTCAAAGGCTTCTTTAATCTGTTCAAGTTTAAACTCATGGGTAATCAACGATTTAATATCAATGAGGCCTTGAATGACTGGTCGGAGAGTTTTGGGAGTCCAGACAAAGCGTTCACGCCAAGTATGATGAACGAGGCAGGTATTGATAAATTCTAAACCATCGTCATGCCACCGGCTAATATCTAAAGTAACCGGTTGGGTAATCCAACTATACCAGACAAACTTCCCATTATGCTTAAGCATTTTAGTACACATATTAATAGATTCTTGGCTGCCTGCCGCTTCCACCACAACATCCGCGCCTTGCCCTTTGGTCAACTCGGCTATTAACTGGATGGCATCTTGCTGAGTGGAATTTATGACAATATCCGCGCCGAGCTTTTTAGCTAGGGCTAACTTCCCCTCTAACACATCGACGACTATGACTTTCTCGGCGCCCTTTTGTTTGGCACATTGAGCGATAATCTGACCCGCAAAGCCTCCACCCATGACCACGACGGTATCTCCTAATTGGACACCTGAGTTCATGCCCGAATACATGGCACAGGATATCGGCTCGCCCAAAGCCGCCAAATCGTCATCTAATCCTTCCGGTACTGGTTGGAGTTCCCATTCTTTCGCTTTAAAATATTCAGCAAAATTATTATTCCAGCCAAAGGCGATAACCTTGTCACCGACCTTATATTCCCGAACTTTAGAACCCGTTTCTACGACGACCCCGCCGCTCTCGTGGCCTAAATAGAAGGGGAACTCAGGTTTTTGCCTAAACTCAGCTGTCTGAGGTGGCATCTGCCCTCTGTAAAAGGTCTTATCAGACCCACAAATCCCGACCATATGGTTTTTAACAATAATCTCATCAGGCCCACATTCTAAATTACGTTCAACGAGAAAAATGTCGTAGGGCTTATTAAGTAAAGCTGCTTTAGTTATTATCCCCATTAAATACACTCCTTTTTACAAAGTTGGTCCAAGTGACTTTTTTTATCGATCAAGCCAGCATGTATTCCGAATCGGTCACTCTCAAGGAACCCCAATAACCTTGGTTGAGTCGCTGGCCCAATTTGTGATACATGATACCGGCTTCCTGAACTTCCCCCACAAATAAGAGACCGGTTAAGCACCCATCTTCGAGTAAAAGTTTTTGATAGACCCCTGAAGAGGGCTGGCTTAGAATAACTTCCTCCACGCCAGGGCCTCCTTCGATTCTCCCCATGGAAATAATCGGTAATCCAAAGAGTTGAATTGAGTTCATCGCGTGACTCCCAAGGTAAGCTTCCCTAGAACCCGCCATACTGGCCCCAGCAACTTTGCCTTGCTGAACGGCTGTGAGCCACAACGCCCTGAGCATTGACTCACCGGTAAGTATACTCATAGCTTGAGCGATATCCCCCGCAGCATAGATTGTTGGGACACTTGATTGCATAGATTCGTTAACTACGATCCCCTTTTCAATTTGTAAACTGCTCTCAGTCAGAAAATCTAGATTTGGCTTTACCCCAACAGCTACGATCACGAGCTCAGCTTCTAGAAATCGATCTGCTGTTTGAACACCCTCCAACTTGTTATCCTTAACCTGCAGAGCTTTAACTTCGGTCCCCAAGAGAACCTGTACTCCATGGTTCACGAGGGCCTTTAGCAGCATATCTCCGGCAGTTTGGTCTAGTTGGACTGGCATTAGGCGGTTCGCCATTTCTACAACACTCACGTTGATGCCGTGTGCATTTAAGGCACGAGCAGCTTGTAAACCCACGAGACCACCACCGATGATCACAGCCTTCTTGACTTGGGGCAAAAACTCTTTGATCGCCTCGGAATCAGCTTTATTCCAAAGTGAAAATACCCCCTGAACCTCCATATCAATCCAGCGTGGAATAAAGGGCCGGGAACCTGTAGCAAGTAGCATTTTATCATAGGGGATTCTCTCCCCATTTTCTAAGACAACCACCTTCTCTTTCTCTAGGACTTGTTCCACCCTATGCCCAAGTCGAGTTTCAATTCGATAGTTCTCGTAAAAACCTTCACTTCTAATATAAATATCTTGTTCTTCGAGCTCATTTATCATATACTCCGGGGTTGTAATTCTACTATATGGAAGGTTAGCCTCTTGAGCTATTAAGATGATTTTCCCCGTTTGGTCGATGTTGCGAATCTGTTCGATGGCGTTTGTCCCCGCAGGGCCATTACCCACAATCACATAAACCAATGGTGTAACCCCCTGTCTATACTTCGTCAAAGCACCATACTTCAGCCAATTCTTCAAGCAGTCTTTGCGCCCTTTTGGAGTTAAAGACTCCACACACACAAGGAGTGGCCAAGTATTCCCCGGCTTCTTGGGCCGTGCGTCTGCCCCGCTTGAGATCGAGCAGCATTTGCCGTACTAAATGTTGTGAAACCATGCCATGTCCACACATGGTCGTAATTTCTAGCAGCTCACCCTCGGGAAGCCGAGCCAGTTTACCGCGAATACCGACTGAGTATTCAACCGTGTGACGTTCAATCCCAGCTTCCTTACAAGCCTCTTCCACATGTTCAACAAGTCCTGAAACAATGACTGAAACGCCGAGATCTGCTTCTTTAAGTTCTTTTAGAGCGCCCTTAAGTTGCTCCCGATCTGAAAACACCGCGTGCACGATCGAGGTATCTTGGACATTTTCTATAATTTTATCCTTACTGACGAGAAATTTCCCACCGGTTTTCATATCGCCAAAATTAGCGTGCTCATATTTATTGAGAATTCGTAGAAAATTCTGTAAAGCATACTTAGAATTGACTTCATTGAAACCTTTTGCTGTCATAGAAAAAACAACATAATCTTCTTGTAAATTGTCTTCGGTTCCCTGCCGATGAAGGGTATGGCTCATTATACACCCGCTCCTTTCACGTTCAGGTGACCTAACCCTAAATTAGTTTTTCCGTTTATTGAAAACCATTTATTGTTTTCAGCCATAATTCGTGCCGTTGGAACGGACAGATCTTCATCGACCCTCGCCACTAAATCGATTGAAAAGACGGTATTGATTTCCTCTGCCACCCTTTCCATAGTTTCAAGCACTGGGATCACTTTATTTAAGGGGATAATCATTTCAATGATGGCTGAAAGCACTTTTTCATTAAGAACCTCAGGGTTCATCTCCCCAGTTTCTTTATCCCTGAGTAACCCTGTCAAGGGATTATTAGGTTCAAACTCCACGCCTAAATTTGCTAAGGCTTTAAATACCTTTTCGGCATCACGCAGACGAGCTCCCGTGCCAGGGCGTCCCATCTCTGCAGCCATTCCGGCGTACCCTCTTTTATAGCGATTCGTTATATCATTGGTTTTCATTTCTTCTGTACCACGGCCTGGCACCCGGGTTTCCTTGTGTTCAGCTAACGGATTACTAAAGGTCCCTCTGATGGAACGTGGCCAACCGTGGACTGATTGATAAAGAGCCTCTACTGGGCATACCTTGGCCCGGTAGCATATCCCACAATCTACACATTCATCTTCATCAATATGGCAATGTACTTTAGTCCCTTTGCCACTTCGGGTGAAATGAATCACTCCCATGGTACAAAACGGCCTGCATTGACCACATCCTACGCACTTCTTCGCGTCAATTTGCAAAACATAGCTCTCCTTTCAGATTGTATCTCGCGTCAAGCACCTTCGAAACATTTCGCTACAGTTTCAGTTAATTCCTTAGGTCCACAATACTCTATGACTTTATCGATCTCCTCTGAAATATTAACACTACCCGCAACAGGTAATTGCACACCTGTGTATACCTTAGCCCCTGTCTGGGCAATAGCCAAGGCCATTTGCAAATCTCTAGCAATCGTTAACTCTGGGAATACTGCTACCGCTTTGTTTCCTCCAGCAACCCGGAGTATTTCGAGGATCTTACCTGCATCGCTTTCCCCACCCACACTATAGAAAAGTGGAGCGCCCTCGACATTTAAGGCAGCCGCAAGGACACTATTTCCTGGATTTTCCGGATTTAAGTAGCCGTATTTAGCGAGGGTTACCGCTGAATTTCCATAGGTTAAACAAAGAATATTTTCATGACTCAGGGTTTTTGCGATATCCAAACTGGCCTGATCCTCAGTGAGTTTCAGGTTTGAACCACCGGCAATCACACAAATACCTTTGACCAAACCTTGATCAAGTAGCTCCTTAATCTTCTGAGGATCTAAGTTATAGACCCCCGTAACCTTCTCGGCTTGACTAGCTACCTTTACCTTCCTTAAATCACGTTGAGCGTAAGCCGCAATGCCCTGCAAGAAAACCTCTCTCAGGTCCTCTTTGGTTGAAACCGCTGCAGCGACAACTGTATGATAGCCCTCGGCAGGAATCCTTCCTCTGCCAAGACCATCTCCGATAAGATACAAATCTACGAGTCCAGTTAAAATGGCTAATTCAGTCGTTCCCTCGTTGCACGCGGTATTAAAGGTAAAGTTTGTAGAAAAATCTCCCGTTAAAACGATGTTTAGACCATCGCTTGCGCCTCGTTGGATCGCTTCTTCCTCGAGTTCATTGCTCAACTCTAGGGCACTAGCTTGGAGAGAGTGGTTTGTACCGTCTAAGCAAATGTTGACAGCCTTTTCTTTGAGAACAGCTAACCCAACCAAGCGGGGCAGGCTTTTGCACTGGCCATATAATAACTCTGCCAAATCAGCGTTAAAGGCCACTAAGGTAATTTGTTGAGACCCTAGGCTTTTTAAATAACTCGTGCGACTCATCTTACGCTGGGTCTGAGGATAAGCCAATTCGGCAAATTTTAGGCTTAGACCAGCAACTAAGTCACTCAAGCTTTCTCCACTTACTGACCATTTAGCGGCTTTTGACTGGAGCAGATCCCGTTCAACTTCGCCGGATGAAGCACTATGCTTAAGTTCCGCTAACATTAGCGAACCTGAAGCAACTAATTCACGATTCTCACCGGCTTGGCGAGTTAGCCATGCCAAAGCAAGTTCATCTTTTCCTAAACCACAAACCGTGCTACTTTCCTCAGGGCGAAACGGATTTAGGCGGCAAGGCCCCTGTAGACACTCATGACAGCTTAGTCCTAATTGACTAAATCCATCTTGGGGTAACATCCCCTCATATTTATTCCAGGAAAGTTGAAGCCCCTCATTTTTAGCCTTCAGCAAATAACCCTTAGCGGCGGTGTCCACTGTCTTTCTTCGAACTTGACGCATGAATCAAGATCCCTCCTTTATTCAACTCTATTACTACTACTGAAAAGCCTTTGATCAAGTGGGTAAGCCTAACTGTCTTTTCTGCTTTAACTGAAGTGCATAGTCCTCCGCAGAGATTTCCTGTAAGGCTCCCGTCGGGCAGGCCGCCACACAATGAGGCTGCGGCATTTGGAAACATTGATCACATTTATCCGCAGAGTGTTTCTCATGAGCTGGCGCAATCACTCCATAAGGGCAAACCATAACGCACATCCAACAGGATATGCATTTATTTCCATCGACAAAGACACACCCACTCTTCTCATCTCGTTGCATAGCCCCGGTTGAGCAAGTTTCCAAACATGGGGCGTCTTCACAATGCCTGCACTGAATAGGGGCAGAATTCTTCCCATCCCATTCGACATAAACCCTGGGTCTTGGTAAGATTGATTCCTGAACAGCGTTTGGCAAAGACTTGCTTAGAGAACTACGTTCTACAGCACACCTTAATTCACAGGTTTTACATCCCAAACAACGACTTTGATCCACAAAAATACGCTTCTGCGTGAGATTTTCCGTCACCATCTTGCTATCCCCCTTTCGATAGAATTAGCATTCTCCCTCTATCTTAGAACTCCTATTTTACTTCATTGTTTTCACAGTTTTATCGTCTAGTAAACTTCTACCACGTAAACAGCAACCAATGTCTCTTGGTATTTGCCCAAAGCACACTGGTTGCTTTTATTTCTTTGCCGTTTAGTCCTATTACTTATAACTTCAGGCAGGCGAACTTATATTCGTTTCTTACATTACGGATGGTAAGTAAGTACTAATGATCGGAACGTAAGTTATCAGGGCTAAAATCCCCATCATGACTGCTAAATAATACTTTAGATAAGGGAATGTCTCAATTAAAGGAACATTACCGACTGAACACGTTGTCAGTAAAACAGAGGCAACCGGTGGTGTTTGCTGACCAATCCCCAGGTTGATGGTTATTATGATACCGAAGTGAATCGGATCAATACCTAGTGTGTGAATCAAAGGCATTAAAATCGGGACGAGCATAATTATCGCAGCTGCAGAATGCAAAAACATCCCGACAATCAAGAAGAAGACATTCAGGATCGCTAAAACGGCGATTGGGTTGCTTGTTATTGTCGTCACCCAAGTAGCTAACTCCTGAGGGATTCGCTCACTCGTTAAAAACCAGCCAACGACCGCAGAAGCGGCAATAATAATCATGACAACCGCTGTCTGATTCGCAGCTCTCAGTAAAAGGTCTGGTATATCTTTTAGTTTTAATTCCTTGTATATTAATATACCGATAAGAAAGGCGGCCACAGAAGCTACAGCTGCAGCTTCTGTGGGGGTAAATATTCCGCCCCAGATTCCGCCAAGAATAATAAAAGGGATTACTAGTGCCCAAAATGCTTCTTTAAATGTTTTTCCGACAGCCGGAAAGGAGAATGATGAAGGGGGTTCCCAATTATTTTTCTTTGCCATAAAGTGATTTACTGTCATTAATACAAATGCTACAATCAATCCCGGGAAGATACCAGCTATAAACAAATCCGCTATGCTGACACCGGCCATTACCCCGTACAAAATCATGGGAATGCTAGGGGGAAGAATAATTGCCATTGTCGCAGCAACAGACACTAAGGCCGCAGAAAAACCCCTTGCGTAACCTCTTTTCTCCATCCCAGGTATCAATATGCCACCTAGCGCAGCGGCGCCGGCAACAGCAGATCCAGAAATTTCGGCAAAGATCATAGATGTTACCACGGTTACTTGAGCTAATCCTCCGCGCGCAAAGCCAACAAGACTAGCTGCGAAATTAATGAGTCGTTGGGATAAATTCACTGCGCCCATTAACTCGCCAACAATCATGAATAACGGAATGGCGAGAAGCGGGAAGTTATTTGCACCATCGAACAAAATGATCGGTAACATATCCAATGGAGCGTTGGTAAGGAAAAAAAGCGCTAGCCCGATGATTGCTAAAGCAAAACCTATTGGCATTCCCAATAGAGATAAGCCAATAATCCCTCCAACTAGAATAGTTGCAATCATTTACTATCACCTCTTTTAAATGAATTTAGTGTGTCTGACACAAAGCCAATAATCATAATTACACTGCCTACTGGAAGAATTAAATAAACGACTCCTTTTGTGATAGGAAGAGATACAGTCTCGGCTGTCATTGCGCTCATTGATAACTTAAAGCCAGTAATCAAAATGATAGCAAAGAAAATGAGCATTATTATATTGAAAATCGTTCCAATTACTAATCTCACTGTAAGCGGGAGCATGTCAAACAGTGATTCAAACCGAATATGGGATTTTTTATAAATAGCATAAGCAGTTCCTGCAAAGGTAATCCAAACTAGAGCAAACCCTGAAAATTCACCTGTCCAGGTTGCAGAATCTTGTAATACAAAACGGGTGAATACTCCCCAAGATACACTTAATGTAATCGCAGCCATTAGAATAACTAGGGTCCATTTTAATCCGGCAATTATGATTGTATCTATTCGACTTAGGAACTGCATTTGGCTCTGCCTCCTTAAGTATTAACACTTTAAATGACTCATGTCCCTTTATTCTATGATAAAGTCAAATCTACATAAAAGAATAAAGGGACATGAATTTGTTCTAACTTACTAATTAATTCTTGATTAGCCCTTGGCTGCTTTCACCACTTTGTCAACAAAGGCCGGATCAATAGATTTTTTGAGCAAATCAATAACAGGTTTTGTTTTAGCCTGGAATGCTTCTCCATCTGCAGTGTTAACGATCATCCCTGCTTTCTTAAATTTGGCTATTAGCTCATCTCCTATTTTTGATCCATATTCACGCGAATAGTCACCCGCTTCTACCGCTGCTTTTTTTATGATTTCCTGTTGCTCGGTTGTTAATTTGTCAAACCAGACTTTACTAGCAACGAGGTATGCAGGTGTATAGGTATGGTTCGTAATCGACAGATACTTTTGTACTTCATAGAAGCGTCCGGCTTCAATTTGAGTTAATGGATTTTCCTGTCCATCAAAGACTCCCTGTTGCAAAGCTGTAAATACTTCACTGAAATCTGCTGTTGAGGGATTAGCACCGAATTCTTTAAACATTGCTACTCGAAGTTTACTTTCTGGGACACGCATTTTAATTCCTTTTAAATCTTCTGGAACGTTAATAGGACGTACGTTATTCGTGATTTGACGAAAACCATTTTCCCAGAAGCCTAAACCGACCATTCCATACTTATCAAATAAAGGCTGAAAGTCTTCCTCCCACATGGGTCCATGGGCAAATTTCTTAACTGCTGCAGAGTCTTTAAATAGGAAAGGGATATCGAATACTCCAAATTTAGGATCGATCTGTGCCATGACCGTCGAAGGTAGAGACATTTCGATTGCTCCAGTCTTATGGGCATCGATCGCGGCAAGGTCTTTCGCCAATTGACCATCTGGAAACACTTGAACTTCCATATCTCCATTAGAGTTCTTCTCGACGAGTTCTTTAAACTTTATTGCCCCTTCATAGTGAGCCCCGCCTTTACTAGAAGTAGTGGAAAGCTTCATAGTGACACTCGGTTTTTTAGCAGCATCACTTGTTTCCGTCTTATCCGCAGGCTTATCCGCAGGCTTAGCTGCAGGAGTCGTTCCACACCCCATCAGTGCAATAGCGAGTACCACCACGAGTAACGAACTAAAAATTCGATTTCTCTTCATCAAAAAATTTCCCCTTTCTGTTTTGAATTGTGATAATGTTTTCTTAATTAATCTATTAATTCTTTTTTCCAACTTCACCCCCCCTAATTGTTGTCACAGTTAATCTAACTCAACCTAATCAACTTAATTTTGAGAGATTAAAATTCTGCTTTCTCCCAAAAAATTGTCTTCAACTAAAATGATGCAATTTCCTCGCCAACTCCATGAGAATTTAGTACAAACAGCTATATTATAGTATTCACGTTATTCAACTTCACTTTTACCCGCTTAAATGTCCTCAGTTTAGGCGAAGTGTAAATTATTAAGAAATTCTATAAAAAATAAAGTATTCTCATATTACTAATTATCACCTATCAAAGTGTCACTATATTGGAACACGCCATGTTTCTCAACGGGATAAACGTTTCAATAATGAAACTTGCATAATATAACCCTCGCATATATTTCGATAAAAACCTTCTTTTGCTAACGCAATTTACGAGCCCATATTTTCTGACACTTTCCTTCCCATGCTTACTCATTCGACCACCATCCCATAAACTCCTACTTTATTTCATTGTTTTCATTATTTTACGAATGTTAAATTAATTATATAGAAATAAACGAGTAGTTCTGATAATATAAAGACAAACGTAGGGCTTTTAGCATTTCACTCATCGTTGGAGGGTACTATGGGAAAACCACTTCCTTTGCGTGTTCGAGTTTTTATAACCACTGCGATTAGTAGTCTAATACCCCTTATCCTCGCTATGAGCATCTTGCATTTTAGTTTTATTGATAGCTTTGAGGAGCAAATTGCTAATCAAGCCATGGATATTGCGACACTCGCCTCTCAACGCCAGGATGTTAAAGAAGGTTATTTTACTGAGACACCTGAAAATAATCTACAAACAATCGCCGAAGAAATCCGTCAAAATACCGACGCTGCGTTTGTCGTTTTTATCGATAATGAAGGTAAACGTCATAGTCATCCGAACAAGGAACTAATTGGCTTGTCCTTTACAGGAGGGGATGAAGGCCCTGCTTGACGAAGCAAAGAGCTATATTTCAACAATCACCTTGAAAGAACAGTCGTTAATCAGTTTTCTGATTGTAAATATTCAGTGTAGTGCCGTAGTTGGTCTATTAACTGGTAAAGCTAGCGAAGCCCAAGAAAAACAAATCAATTTAGAAATTAACCGTGCTAGCCAACTCATCTCTCTCCCTGAGTATTTTGATGAACATGCTATGATCGTGGTTTTAGGGAATTTGATTGAGAACGCCTTTGATGCAGTCACTAACCAAACAAAACGTTCAGTACAGGTGCTTATAAAACAAAGCTCCCAAGATATTTGTATAGTAGTCCAAGATAATGGCACGGGAGTTCCTCTAGAATACCGTCACCGGTTATTTGAGGCTGGTTTTACCTCTAAAGAACATGGCCAAGGCTTTGGTCTTGCAAACTGCAAAAACCGTATCAACGTGGCTAGCGGAACGATAACATTTGAGACTAACGACGATGGAACGATTTTTCGAGTCATTATTCCTTATAAATTCCCTAGCACTTTATCTTCCGATGCTGTTTGAAAGGAGTTGTTTTCACTTGAAAGAAATTCGGGTGTTTATCGTTGAAGACGATCCTATGGTGGCTAGTATAAATAAACGATTTACGGAAAAAATGGTTCCTTTTAAAGTCGTTGGGATAAGCAATAACGAAAATGATTCTCTACAACAAATTATCGAAACCAAGCCCGATTTGGTTTTATTGGATATTTTTTTAACGCATGGAAATGGTCTTAATATTCTAAAACGTATCCGTCATAAAAAAATACCCGCTGATATCATTCTAGTGACGGCCGCTAAGGATAGTCCAACAATTCAGGAGGCCTTACGCTATGGTGCTGTGGACTATTTGATTAAACCTTTTGATATGGAACGCCTCCAGCAGGCTCTCCGCAGTTATTTAAGGCTACGTCACATTATGTCAAAAACCTTAGATTTGAGCCAGCATGATCTTGATGAACTTAATACACCAATTGAACTTACTCGTCAAAGCGTACCCCTTACCAAGTCCACGCCGCTCCCCAAGGGAGTTCATCAATTAACCCTTGCTCAAATCTTGGGTTTCCTAAATAAACAGGAGACAACTCTTTCGTGTCAGCACATCGCGTCAGAACTGACTATGTCTAAAATAACCGTTTGGCGTTACTTAGAATACTTAGTAGAAACCGGAATGGTTCAAGTCGAATTAGAATATGGCACCATCGGACGTCCGACTAAACTTTATCGGGTTAATCTCGCGTAATATTGGCTTAATAAGGTTCTACCACTCAAACAAAACAACCAGTGTGATTTAGTATTCGACCAAATCACACTGGTTACTAAATGGGTTTAACCCTCTTCTAAACGAAAGTCGGGCTAACAGCGTTTTTAATGATAGACTAAGTAAAAGGGAATTCTAGTTCTAATTCATTAGCTATCTCCTTGAATTTTTCGAACAGTCCCACATCCATTTTGATTCCTTCTTTGATCCTTGATTGTTCGCTTTCCCATTCACGCTCTCCTGGTAGCTTAATTTCAGTAAAACCAGGTGCCTTGGCATTTTCTTTTATTTCAATCACAAAATTTTCAACTCGCTCAGCGTATTCTGCTGTCTCGATAAACGCATCTCCTTGAATAAGTACGATAAAATGACCGACATTTGCCGGATCTTGACTATTACCATACTGCCAAGCCACACCACGTCCATAGCCTGCACCAGTAAATACCCCTGCTAGATGTTCGATTGCTAGACTTAGAGCATATCCTTTAGGACCAGCAATCGTTAAAAGGACTCCTTCCAAGGCTGCCTTAGGATCCGTTGTGGGGTAACCTTCTTTATCAAGGGCCCATCCTTCTGGAATGGATTCTTGACGCTCGGAGGCCTTAATTATTTTACCCCTTGCTGCGACACTCGTGGCCAAATCAACAATAATATGAGGCTTTTGAGGCCGGGGCATTCCAAAAGCGATAGGATTTGTCCCAAAATAAGGTTCTTTTCCTCCCCACGGGGGTGTCGCTGGAGGACTGTTAGTAAAGATGATAGAAACATATCCTTGATCAGCCGCCATTTCAGAATAAAACGAGGAAATTCCAAAATGATTACTATGCTTAATACCAATAGCGCAAATCCCAATTCGATTGGCCACCTCCATTCCTTTTTCTAAGGCATGAACCGTAACCACAGAACCTAGACCATTGTCCCCATCTACGGAAAGGATTCCCGGCAAGGTCTGAGTGATCGAAATCTTTGGATTTGGATTAACCAAACCATTTCGAAGCCGCTTTAAATAAACTGGAAAACGGCTTAGTCCATGGCTTTCAATTCCTTTAAGTTCAGCCTTCAGCAGGTTGTTGGCAGCAATTTCAGCATCTGCGAGGGGAACACCACTCCTTGCAAAGGCCCTCATCATAAATTCTTTTAAAATAAGTACAGAAACCTTTTCCAGCCGCACTTTGTCCATTTGTTTTTCTACCGGTATCTCCATCTTACCAACCCCTTTGTTTTAAATCAAAGTGTTTCGATCAATGCTGGCCATCGTGGCTACCAGTTTATAAGCACTTTCCAGTGCGCCGGGATTAGCAATCCCCTTTCCAGCTACATCAAAAGCCGTGCCATGCGAACACGTCGTGACCGGATAGGGTAGCCCAGCCATAACCGTTACTCCATTATCAAAACCCTTGAGCTTCATGGCGATCTGGCCTTGATCATGAAACATTGTAACTGCCGCATCATATTCACCCTCAAACATTTTGATAAAGAGTGTGTCAGCAGGAAAGGGACCAAAAACATTTATGCCTTGTAGTTTCGACTGTTCAACAGCAGGAGCTATGATTTCCACTTCCTCCAGTCCACAAGTTCCGCCCTCACCCCCATGTGGATTCAAGGCAGCAATTGCAATTCGAGGATTCTCGACGCCTGCACGTATTAGTGTTTTATAGACAAGATTAATGGATCTTGTGATCCCCTCAATTGTTAAGTTTTTACTTATATCCTGTACAGGAATGTGGCTAGTAACCCTAGATGTCCAGACATTATTCAATACGTTGAATTCACCACGGTAACCTACATATTCAAAAAAATTGGCAAGAAGATCAATTGCACCGTTCAAAACAAATCCAGCTAATTTCATTGCCTTTTTATTGTTTGGTGCAAAACAGATCCCTTGCATATAGCCTAGTTTGCAATATTCTACGCAATATTTTACATTATTCGCCGCATCCTGACCGCACACAGGATTGATTTTGCCCATTTCAATACTATAAGCATCCATAAGTTGTGTATCTAACAACACTAACCCACTCAGCTTGACAGCCTCCTCAATAGTATAAGCACGCTTATACTCAAAAGCAACTTTGGCAATTTCCATACCTCTTTTCAAAGTACGTTCATCTCCAACTATAATTGGCTGAGCGTATTGCAGTAAGACACCATTTGAAGCCGCTTTGGCAACGATTTCTGGTCCTATTCCCGCTGCATCCCCTAAAGGCACCCCAATCACGGGCTTATCATGCAGATAATTGGTCACCATGCTATTCCCTCCATCAAGTGAACTTAGGTTTGCCTAGTTTGGGCTAACAACTTCTCCGCTCTCTTTTGGTTGAAAATTCCGCAATAACAAGGTTTTGTCATTGCTCTAGCTGCAGCTTCAGTACTCATTCTTCCATCAACCACTGCCTTTTTCATTTGTTTAACCAATCCTGCTGCGACCATCCCATGTCCACACATCGTGGTTAAACACATAATCTCTTCTTCAGGGAGCATCTCTAATTTTCCATGAATTCCAAGCGAGATATCAACCGAATGTGGTTTTAGGCCGACCTCGTCACAGATCTCCAGAACATTGTCAATGAGCCCCGTGACGACTACTGACAGTCCAACCTTTTCCTCTTTTAGATGTTTAAGAACATTTATAACCTTTTCACGTTCATGAAAGCAACACATAACCGGAGAGTTATCTTCTGTTCTGGAAATTAAAGTTTGGGGGTCCAAGCCAAGGCTTAAGTTTTCTTGAGTCGTAAGTGATCCTAAATTTGTAGGACCTTCCTGAAAAACAATTTCCAAAGTCCGTTGAATTTTAGGGGTACAACCTTGATGATTTATTCCCATTGCTGGTCTAGAAATAAACACGTAATCCTCCTGGAATGTATCCACGGGTCCAAGCCTATGAAGTGAATGTGTCATTTTCTACTCCTCCCTAAAAGGCCGTCCTAGCCCAACATTGACTTTCATATTTTGAGGAACTTTAATCCCAATCTTCTCTAGTCGTCCAACAACTGGTAAGGTCCCATCTGCTTCAAAACGGGCCACAAGACCCCAAGAAAAGATACATTGAGCCTTTCTAGAAGCCTCATCGATTTTTGTGCAGATTATTTCTAAGTCAGCCTGAGGAATAACGAATTCTACAATAGCCGAAAGAACTTTTTCATTCCTTACATCATCTTTTATCTTACCGGTATGAATATCTTCCATAAGAAACGTCAGTGGATTGGCCCGCTCAAACTCAATTCCTTCTTCTGCCAGTATTTTAGTGATGACTTCTACGTCTCCAAGACGTATACCTACTCCTGGACGGCCAAATTCTATGGCTATTCCAAAAGATCCTCGTTTGAAACGCGCTGTAACATCGTTAGTTTTGACTTCTTCTGTACCCCTGCCTCGGACGCCAGTATTTTCATGCTTAGACGTCGGATCACTGAACACTTTACGCACGGAACGGGGCCACTTCAAAGCTTCCTCAGGCTCATAGAAGGCATCGACTGGGCATTCAATCTGACGGACACAAATGCCACATTCCACACATTCGTCCCAATTTATGACTGCGGTATCTAAACCTTGCTCTATCGCTCCCATCGGGCAATAAGGCAGGCATTCTCCGCATCCAATACATAATCCGTCATCTATTTTCAATGATTTGCCCTCCTTATGTATAGAATACTTAATAGTACTGAAGTTTAAATATCGCCCGCTCTACTCCTCTTGAAGAAATGCTCTTTAACTTTTTTAAGGAGTGGCCAAAGAATCGCAAAAATTGCAATACCAAGGATGGTACCAGATAACGGTCTTCCGAAGAAAATTCCTATACTCCCATTAGAAATAATGAGGGATTGTCTCAAAGAAGTTTCTAGTAAATTTCCGAGTACAAGTGCTAATACCAGGGGTGCTGCCGGATAATCCAATTTCTTCATGAAAAATCCTAATACCCCAAAGGCGATCGTCATGCCTACATCAAACATGCTATTATTCAGAGAATATGAACCGATCAAAATAAAGCTCATAACCACAGCATTTAGGACGGGTCTTGAAACATTTAGAATCTTGACAAAGAGAGGAACAGCTAGGATAGCCATTATTAACAGGAGGATATTCCCAATATACATACTCCCAATAAGCCCCCAGACAAAGTCAGGATTACGTTCAAACAACAAGGGGCCAGGTTTTAAACCGAACATCATCAGGGCACCAAGCATAACAGCAGTGCTACCTGACCCAGGTACACCCAAGGTAAGAAGGGGAACCATGGCTCCGATTGAGGCTGCGTTATTCGCCGCTTCTGGTGCAGCAACTCCTTCAATAACTCCTGTACCAAACTCTTTGCTCCGTTTAGAAACTTTTTTGGCTACTCCATACGAGAGAAAAGAGGCAATCGTCGCTCCGGCACCTGGGAGCATGCCCACGAAAAATCCAATCCCAGTCCCTCTGAAAATATGGGGTATTGAAAATTTCCAATCTTCCTTTGCGGGCAAAAGCTTACGCCACGTGATATCTTTCTTGGAGATTTTAATTCTTTCTCCATCATCACGTGCAGTGAGTATTTCTGCGATACCGAAAAGTCCCATCGCTACTGGAATGAAACCAAGTCCCTCGTATAAATGGTAATTGCCAAAGGTAAAGCGGGGGATACCCTTTACGAGGTCTAAACCAATCACAGCAAAGAACAACCCAAGTAGGGCGGATAAATATCCTTTTGAAGGAACTTTTCCTGTCATTCCGGCAATAGTCGTAAGCCCCAATACCATCAAAGCAAAATATTCGGGTGGTCCAAAGCTTAAGGCAAACTTAGCGAGCGCTGGAGCTAAGTACATAAAGGCAACCACACTAATTGTTCCTCCGATAATTGAAGCGAAAGCGGCCATACCAAGAGCCTGACCAGCCTTCCCCTTTTTAGCCAAAGGATAACCGTCAAGTGTGGTCATGACTGCCGACGAATCACCCGGGGTGTTAATAAGAATCGCCGTAATAGCCCCCCCGTACATTGCGCCATAATAAATTCCAGCGAGCATGATAATTCCGGAAATAGGGTTAACTCCAAAGGTTAATGGAAGCAGTACAGCAATACCTGCGGTAGGCCCTAGCCCCGGGAGTGCTCCAATCACAGTTCCGAACACTACCCCAATAGCGCAAAATAAAAGATTCATCGGATCTGCTGCTACAGAAAGCCCCATCATCAAATTGTGTAACGTTTCCAAAATCTAACCCCCTACACTCCAAAAATCCCTTTAGGTAATGGAACTCCAAGAATCAAATCAAAAACTGCAAACATAAAAATCGGTATCAACACGGTAAGCCCAAGCACTGTTTTCCAGTTCTCAGTTCCCAATAATTTAGATGTCGCACCTGACATCAAGCCCAAGGCAATAAGAAATCCTGTAATCGGGGTAATCAACATAACAGCGATTGCTCCTCCGATTATAATAAAAAACTCTTTATAATCGCCCTTTTTAAATGGATTTGAAACTTCACTAGCGAATTTTGTAAAAGTTTTGCCAAGCGGAATGAGAGATACAAGGGATAAGCTTAGTCCTACCCAGAAAGGAAGAAATCCTGGGCCTGGTCTTCCATCGACCATATAGTCGAACTTTAAAGCGCCTAGAATTATAAATATTCCAAATGCGAAGATAATCAAACTTGCAATACGATTTGCGTTGCGCATTTAATTCTATTCAACTCCCTTCCAGATCCTTAGATTAAAAGAAGCATTCTCTGAACTCCATAAACAAAATTCAATAAAAATAATAAGGCCAGAACTAGAACATTTCTTGAGAGTTAACTAGTGAGAACATATTTTTCGAATAATTTCTCTGCTCGTTCAGGATTATAAATACCACACACGCATGGATGTCCGATTTTAATTGCTGCTTTTTGAGGGGTCATTTTTCCTTGTTTAACCTTTTCTATAGTTTCTTCCACTAGATATCGTGATACCAGTCCGTGTCCACACATGGTAAGGAATTCTAAAACTTCCTCCGCAGGAAGTTTTCCCTTTTTACCCCAGATGTCCAAAGAGAAATTAATGGAATGGGGCTTAATGTTGAATTCATTACACATTTCAAGGATATCTTCTGTCGGCCCTGACATTGTCACAGACATCCCCAAATCTAATTCCTGCAATTTCTTAATAGCTTCTCTTGCTTTCCCCTTATTAGCAAAGTTACAACGCACACGGGGTACTTCTTTCAAATTAGAGCGAATTTCCTCTAGGTCTACTCCAGAGAGAATCGTTCCAGTTTCGTTGGACCCAATATTTGTAGGTCCGATTTCCCAAACTAATTCCAGAACTTGTCGCAGTTTATCTTTAGACCCAATGTGATTAATTCCCGATGCTGCTGTGACTAATAGTACATAGTCATTTTTAAGTGAATCCGTGGTTCCTCTGCGATGTAATGAGTGCGTCATTTTTTTGCCCCCCTATGCTTCTCGCCTGATTCTATACGGTCTGCCCATCCCAATGTTTACCTTAGAATTAACCCTAGGACTCATTTCCAGCTGCTCTAGTATCGGTAAAACGGGAATGGAGCCATCTTCTTCAAAACAACAAATTAAATCAAGGGAGAAAACTGTTTCTATTTCCTGGGCCACTTTCTTAATTGTTGTAAGTAAAGTAGTCATTTTATCAATCTTAGCGTTAAATTCAACAATTGCCGACAGTACAGTCTCTTGCTTGTACTCTTCTTTAAATGTACCTTTTGCCGGATCATCCATCAAATGGGTGAGCGGATTAGATTCCTCAAATTCCACCCCAAGCTTTGCTAGAGCAGTGGTTACTTTTTCCACCTCTGAAAAAGTAGTACCTAAGCACGGACGACCCAATTCCACAGCGATCCCGATCTCGCCACGGCAAACCCGACCCGTGACATCATTCGTCTTAACCTCTTCGGTTCCTCGCCCTGGTACACCCGTAACGCCGTGCGTTGTTGCTGGATCACTAAAGAAACGGCGAACCTCTCTTGGCGTTCCATAAATCTTTTTTCTGGGTTCATAAATAGCCTTTTTAGGACATCTTACAACTCGCTGACGAATGCAGTTTCCACATTCAACGCATAAGTCTTGATCGATAACAGCAATTTTATCCTCTAGATTAATTGCAGCATAAGGACAGTATGGCAGACATAAACCACAACCGCTACATTTATCCTTATCAATTAACATCGTCTATTCCCTCCCCCCTTGACCGATAACAATACTTTCTTCCAGAGGAGGCGTAATAAAACGCCCCCTTCTAATACAAGCGAAAATTATTTTTTAATCTTAGATACGTATTGCGTCCATAAATCATTTTGCAGTACACTCTGTTTTAGGAAATCTGCCGAGCCCAAAATCTTTTCTGACATATAGTTTTTGGCTACGAAGTCTTTCCACTCAGGTGTTGCAGCCGCTTTTTTGAACATATCTTCCAGATACTTAGTATCTTCAGCCGAGATACCTGAAGGCGCGACGACTCCGCGAAGTTGTGAGACGACAATATCATACCCCTGTTCCTTCAGTGTGGGAATATTACTCAGTGTACCAGTAACCCGATCGGCTGTGGATATAGCCAAGGCTCTAACTTTACCAGCCTCGATTTGGGATGATGCTTCACTGGGTCCTAAAAAACCAAATGTAACATGCCCACCCATAACAGCGGTAATGACATCTCCACCACCCTCAAAAGGCACATAATTCATGGACGCGCCGCTCTTATCACTCATAGCATAGAAAGTAATAGCATCCAAGGATTGACCACTTGCACCGCCAGCGTTAATCTTTTTAGGGTTAGCTATAGCGTCATCGATCAAGTCTTTGAGTGTTTTGTATTTGGAATCAGCAGCAACTAATATAAGATTCGGGTCCTCACATAAAGCAATAATATGTGTAAAGTCTTTATACGAAACAGGAGATTGCCCCGATACTGGGCCAGAATAGAAACTAGAACTCACTGTACTTAACTCATAGGGATCTCCCTTTTTGTCTTTTGCGACGTAAGTCCATCCTATCGAACCTGAACCACCGGGTTTATTGACAACTACAATGGGTTGAGGACTCAGCTTATTGTCCATGACAATTTTAACCAGAGTACGGACAAATACGTCACTTCCGCCTCCAGCGCCCATCGGAACAAGCATTTCAAAAGGCTTCTCAGGGAACTTAGAAACGGTTACTGGTTCCGCGGTTTTAGTTGGTTCCGCAGTAGGTTGGGTGCCGCTCGTAGAACTACATCCTGCTATTGAGGTGATTACAAGAAGACCAGAAATCAACAGGGCAAGCCATTTTGTTTTTTTTCTCATCTCGCAAAACTCCTTCTTTTTAAATACTCTCGAACCTGTTAACCCTCACTAATCTCTTAACCCCACCACATCCCCCCTTTAGAGTGTTTTCTTAACGTCTATAAGCAAGATACTTACCATTTGTATCAGGCGTACAAATGGTATAAGCCAAATTCATAGCCTTCTCTCCCTGCATTTCGGTATTATTCTTGATTTCGATAACCGACTCCAAGTAACTCTTCAAAAACGCCAATCATCCCTCCCTTATCCCGGTCGCCATAGCCCATCAACAAAGCCATTTGATAAGTTTGGGTCGCAGCACTTAATAACGGCATAGGAATGCAGCGATTGGCTGATAGTTCAGCCGCACTGACTAAGTCTTTATAGGCGTTTTTCATAGAATAACCCTCTTTGAAATTGCCTTTCAATATTCGAGAAATAAAAAATTCAGATGCATAACTCCTCCCAGTTCCACTATTCACAACCTGACCGACCTTCTCAGGATCAAGCCCCATTTTCACTGACATCGGAAGAATTTCGGCTAAAGCGGCAACGTTGATGTCGTACAAAATCTGATTGATCAATTTGGTCAGTTGTCCACTTCCACTTTCCCCCATATATATGATTTTGTTTCCAATATATTCGAGATATGGCAAAGTCTTTTCAAATACTTCTTTTTCGCCTCCACACATAACGGTAAGGGTACCTTCTTTGGCACGAGCTTCCATCCCTGAAACTGGGGCATCAAGAAATCCGATTCCTCTCTCTCCCAAACATTTTGCGATTTTTACGGTCGTAGAATAGTTAATCGTACTTAGATCAACTACAAACTGTCCTAGCTTCAAACTATTAATAAGTCCGTTTTCCCCAATTAAAATATTCTGGACGATTTTACTGTCCGGTAGACTAATAAATATGATATCAGCACGCGCTATATCCGTTAAATTAGTCGTTGTCAAAGCGCCTTGTTCTTCAAACTCAGAAAAATGATCTCTCTTCAAGTCATTAACGATAAGTTCTTGTCCACTCTTTAGCATATTGAACGCCATATGTTTTCCCATCTGTCCCAACCCAATAAAACCGATTCTCATACTGGCACCAACTCCTTATGTAGTACATATAAAGCAATAATTGTGCCAATTAATTAAAATATTAAGTTTTTTTACAACATAGGAGGGAATTCCTTAATGTTTGATAAAATACGGTTAAAAACTCACTGAAAATCTTCTATTGATTACAGAAAATACTCTTTTATTAAAAAATATAATTGAGATAACAAAACAATTGGAACACTTGAAACTTAATATAACGTCTCAAATGTTCCAATTGTTTCAATTAACTTTAGCATTTCTGAATTCTGTATTTACTTACTTCATCTTGTTTTTCGCCATAGAGTAGTGCGACTTATCCCCAGCAGCTCAGCTATCTCTTTGCGCGTCATCTTTTCTGACTCTACTTCGCTGTTCGTATTTATCTCATTATCCAATTGGGCTTCTAAATCTTGAGGCGCATGCCTTAAATTAAAGACCTCTATTACATCATCACCGTCAATTTTGTTATTCTGACATAATACCGTCAAGCGTTCACATATATTACGAAGCTCTCTTATATTCCCAGGCCAGTCATATTTAATCAGTTCAACAATTGCTTTCTCAGTCAGTTGAATCCTTTCCTCGCCCTGATCCATGAACGCGGAAAGGAAATGATTAGCAATTTCCCTGATATCGCTTTTACGTTCACGAAGCGGAGGGATGGAAAGTCTTAAAATATCCAAACGGTACAAAAGGTCTTGTCTAAATTTATTAGCCGCAATTTTTTGCTTAAGATCAACATTAGAAGCGGCGATAATACGAACATCTATAGGAATAATCTTATCATCCCCCAGCTTTCGTATTTCATTTTCCTGAAGTACCCTCAATAACTTCGCTTGTAAGCCAAGGGGAAGCTCAGCGATTTCATCTAAAAAAAGGGTACCCTTATGAGCTAATTCAAAGAGACCAGACTTGCCTCCTTTAACTGCACCCGTGAAGGCCCCTTCAACATAGCCAAACAGTTCACTTTCCAATAAATCCTCTGGCAGGGCGGCACAATTGATCGCTACAAAAGGTTCATCTTTGCGCGAACTGTTTTTATGAATACTTTGGGCAAACAGTTCTTTACCCGTACCTGTTTCCCCAATAATTAGGACTTTGGAACGGGCTTTGGCATATTTTTTAGCTATTATAATAGTTTTGATAATTTCTTGGCTCTTACCGATAATATTTTCAAAATCATATTTGGCAAAAAGTCCTTTTTTACTTAATTTTTGACGGATATCAATTTCGGTTTTTTGTAGCTTATCAACATTTTGAAAAACAAGAACCGTGCCCAGACATTTTTCTTCAACCTTAATAGGGACTTTATTAAAAACAACCATTTTATTATTGATATTTCTTAAGACATTGGCTTCTTGATAGTCCCCTAGAAAGTTCAGTTCTCCAGCCAAGGCTGGTATAAGAGAAGAGATCTTTTTACCGTTTAAAACCGTTGAGGAAGGAATATTAAGAGTTTTATAAACAGAAGCGTTATAAGCATTTATACATCCCAAATTATCAATGGCCATGATACCTTCATTTGAACTCTCTAAAATTATTTTTAAGAGCTCATTTTTTTTACGTTCTTCAATTATGGCATTCGCCACACTGAACGCCTCATTGATAACAAGTTTCGCCGCTTCATGACCTACCGTTATTGTTACGCAATTTAAAGCATCCCGAACAGCCATTCGATAAACTGTCATTCCCCCCAAAATGGCATCAATGTCCATCTTCTTGATCTTTCTATATACATCTACCAATTGGGTACTGTCTCTAACTAGGAAGACAATAAGTTCTACGCCCATAATATTTTCGATAAATTCCTTTTCGACAACAATATTTTCTGAGAGTATGACTGCGATCTTTTTGGCATTATATAACGTCTTGCACTGATTAATACCCCGCATGATGTCATATCCCGTAACGGCAAGCTCAATAATTCGACCATGCCTAAACTTTTTGCTAAGAGTGAGATAACTTATTCCACGCGCAATAATTATGGTATTGTCAAAATCACATTCCATCAACGCCTGAAGATCCACTTGATCAACAGCATTAAATAGAATATCCTTATTCAATTTACTAGCGACAATTTTATCAATCCATTTATTATCATCGAAGACAGGAAAGGCATATGTGACTTTAATCATACAAAACCCTCCAATTAAATATCCAATGATCTCTTGTGAGCACATTGTCAAATCAGCGCTATCTTTAATATATTTCTTGATGAAAACTGCCAATTGTTCTATAAGATTAGGTTAATATTGAAATCTTTAAAATGTTGAATATTATGTAAAATATTCAACATAATTTACCACATTCCTTCTTTAAAACAAAATGAATTGTAAGCAACAAAATGTTAAATATTAAAGAGAACTTGGCCGGATATAACTAGGAGGAGCAATTATGAATTCATTCGATCTCTATGGCTACCATTTGTTCAATCAGTGGGCGGGACATCAACCAATCTTAGATAAGAAAACTTCGTGGAGTGAATTTATTCATTATGTTCTCTTGTTGTAATACAACCCAATGACATATGTCATATACAGAATTATTCATTATGCGCTCATATGGAAACGTAATATTCTTCAATTCTTCGAAGCTAACTTGCTTTGGCAATAGATCCTGGACATTAAAGTGCAATTCATTTGATTTTTCCACACAAAAGTCCAAAACATCATTTGAATAATCTTTCGTTCTCATCAGAAAATTAAGTTCGGATTTAAACTTAGTGGTAGAAAACAAAGATAGGCCGTTGTCGTACAGACTGTACATGTCAATACAATTATCTATAATAATAAAACTAAAGTTTGTCATGTTTCGATCTACCTGTCTGATCAGAATATCAAAAAGAAGCATTTGTAAAAATCTAAACTTAATTCTAGCGTCGACATTAATTCTTTCTAATTTATCATAGATATCGTACACAGACCCTTCATCAAGTTTCAGCAGATCACACGCATGTACTAAATTATCTTTTACTCGTTCGTCAATGACTGAGTAAGCTCTTTCGTCGTCTAGAAGTCCAGCTCTTGCACAAGGAACTCCTAAGAGAACTGCAATTTTATAAGCCAAAACTTCGCTTATATTATCATAACAATTATCTTGAAGTCGCTTCTTAACGACCACTAGTTCACCGTTATATCTTAATAATTCTTTTATGTTGGCACCTTCTATGTTTAATTGTGAAAGAGTGTTAAGTAACATGACTCGTTACCTCCTTCACGGCACCAGGAAATAGATCAGGATTTAAAAGCTTATACCACGGGCTCCCTTCTTCATAAGTTTCGTCTTTTCTGAAGGCTAACCACATTTTATCTTTTACATTAGCACCTCTAGTTCTTAAGAAGACTTGCCATCTAACATCGGGTTCTTTTCCAGTTAATCCTAACTTGTCTAGAAACTTATCATATTCCCCTTGATACTCAGGGGTAAGTCTAGATTCCATCCACCGACGTACCATAGCATCATTGAAGTATAATTTATCCAGTCGCCCGAAGAATATATCTGGATTTATTATTTCCATACTAAGTAAATCAGTGTGCTCATCATGATGTATTTCCGCTACTAACTGGTCATTCATTTTTAACCAGTACTCTTTCACCGTCAAAACAAACACCCCCCCTTTGTTTTACTTCTACTATTCTTTCTTGCCAAAAATACGCACCATTCCTTGCCGCGTAATAAGCCAGTTCCTTCCAGAACGAGTACATTCGTGCGTTAAAAATTTACCTTCTCTGGCATAACGTTTCAGTTTATCTTCAGTGATATTCCATTCCTCCGCAGCCTTCGGACAAGTGAAAACATCGTTTAAAGTAATAGCTTGTTCCTGCGTATGACCATCTGGGGATATTGCAATGAAACCCCCTGGGGATACTAATTTATCATTGCTCATAGTCCACCCTTGCCATGCATCACTAAGTATTAATTCTGTCATGCTATCCACCTTCCGTTAAAATGGTTAATTGATCAACTCAAATTCTAATAAAATTAGTTTATTTTGCTCCTATTCACTATACAAATTATACACTAATACGTTTATAATATAAACGATAACGTTTAATAAAATACTTTATATGGAAAATATGGCGTGTTTCAAATAGACCTTACACATTAATCCGTTTATCCCCATACATCATCCATATCTGAAGACATTGCATTTTCATATTGGTTCATAGCTGCAATCCAATTCGGCATTTCTTCTTTAATGGTATCTCGTAAATCATCAAGATCATCCTGTTCAATTTCACCCTTTTCAAACATAAAGGTATAGAACTTTTTCTATAGGCTGTAAGAGATTTACGAACATCATTTAAAAAGCTTTTATTAAACATTTGCCTCACTCCCTGTCTGTATTTATTCACCAGTAATGAATAATTTACCTTTTTATAAAGTCGGTTCTGATAAGAGTAATTACGCCAAAACCAGCAGCCCAGGCTACGAGGCTCGCATAATGAACCCTGGTACTATCGCTAATTAAACATAAATTTCCAGTATTTAATGATATTTCTAATTGCACAAATACCCACTATTTTACTGTTCGAATTTTTACTGTAAATAGTCGAACAGTAAAATAGACTTGAGAGAATTAGTCACAGTTCCATATGTTGTGTCTGCACCATGCAGTATCGCATGTCTACTCAACAAGGATCTCGGAATAGTTCCATGCTCAAATCCGACCAAAATAACATCAAAGAGAAATGTCTTTATTGCTTGGTCATATGAATATATTTCTCTTTTTGATAGAAGTTCAACAAAATATTCTTTTTGAACCTTACCATCCATTTTCCCCTGGTGTTTAAATCTTTCCGCAATAATACCTTCAATCTGGGGCAATAATGCCGGTACAGAAACAAAATAATTTTCGTTTACATGAGCATTTACAGCCTGTTTAAGAATTGGTATACGATTAGCTAGCCATTTTTTTTGTGACCAGTTTTCAGTCATTTCATTAAGTTTTTTAGCTCTAAATCTTTCTACAACTAATTCATTCACCCAACCACTTATAGCCTCTGCACCCTTTTCGTCGTATGCTGCTACTACCTCTTTAACATCCGTTACGTATAACTCTTCAGATGGAGGCCATCCCAGCTCTACCATTATAGTTGCAAAGCGACCTGCCGTCTTACCATACTGCTCCACATTTTGATGTAGTTCTTTGAAGTTATCGTTTATTGTCTTGGCAATCTGTTCTGAAGCCATTTTCACAGGTTCTACAATAGACCTCATTTGATTTTCAAAGATAACTTGTAGTTCTTTCCATATATCCTTATTCATTCCTATTTCGATTTGGTTATTACTTTCAGCCATAAATCTAAATCCAACCCTTTCAATAATATTAGTTGTTGCCACCAGGTAGCTTTAGGGGAAAAGCTCAGAAACAGAATAAGCGCTAATAGTCCACGCTTGGAATTTAGATTAGATAGTTTCATCTTCGATTTTCATGTTAATCAAAGGCCATTTCCTCCCTTAGTTAGTTCTTATTATTTCAATGATAAGTTGGTGTCAGGCACCGGGGTTCCCGGGGTTCTCTTTGCCTACGCTTAAAGAAGTGAATTACCCCACTTCCTCCAAGGCTAATTACGGGCGGTTGGTCTACCTTACCCGATGGGATTCCCGCCCACTATATTTTACGACCTAGCACATCCGCACTGTCAGGCACCGAGGTCCCCTGGTCAGGTCCCCCGTAAACAATTTCCTTTTACTGATTGGCTATTTATGGCATAATAGAAGTAAAGTTCCCTGCGAGCAGAAAGGAAGAAAACCCATGACTAGCAGTTCAGCAGATATGTCGGACGTTATTAGACGACTTAGAGATTTGCTTCTTCAAACTATCAACGATCAAAACGTAAAGATATATCTCTTTGGTTCATGGGCCCGAGGAACAAACAAAAATAGTTCCGATATTGACGTTGGAATATGGCATCCCTCTTCACCGGGGCCGGAATTTTTCATGAATCTGCGTGACCTTCTCGAAGAATCAACAATTCCTTACCGAGTTGACCTCGTTGATCTAGTTCACGCTGATCCGGCCTTACTGGATAAGGTACGAAAGGAGGGTATATTATGGAACGATTAAAGGAACGACTTCAGATCGCTGACCAAGCGTTATCTCGATTGGAAGAAGCACTCATGATAGAAAAACCTACCTCGATGGAAAGAGATGCAACGATTCAACGCTTTGAATTTTCATTTGAAGCATTATGGAAAGTTGCTAAAGAGTATCTTTTCCGTCAAGAGGGACTGGATCTTGCCTCACCCAAAGGAGTCATCCGCTCTAGCCGTGAACTTGGCATCCTTGATGACCGTACTGCATCCTTCGCACTAACCATGGCGGATGACCGCAATTTAACCGTGCATACCTATAACGAAACGCTTGCTTTCGAAATCTTTAGCCGAATAATATCATATGCTCCTTTAATGCGGAATTGGCTTAACGAACTTCAAAAGCGGAGCATGAATTGAGATCAAGAACTCGACTCCGATAAGTGCAACAAGCTAACGACAAGCCATTTGGCTTTATCGTTAGCTTGTTGCATTTCCAGCCCTAACCTCTTAATCTGACTACCTTCACGTTCTGGCCAAAGACGACAACTTTTCCTTCAAGCTCATCTGACAAAGCAGTGCCAGCAAAACACTTAAGTCTCCATCACATATCCGAGAAGGTTCTGAATAGCCTGAGGCTGACCACCAAAATAAATAACAACTCCAGCAAAAACTTTCTTGACGTGGACTAATGACCGCTATGGTAAGTTGAACGGTGAGCGGTAGTGAACGTTACCTAGTACAAGCTAATCAATAAGTTAATAAGTTGGTGTCAGGCACTGGTCCTACCAAGATAACAAAGGTTCCATGACCCTGGGCGTAACGGTGAGCGGCAGCGAACTGTTACGCCCAGTACTTTATTTGAATTATTTTATTACTCCTCTAAAAGCGAGGTACCTGGAACTTGTCCGGAACTGTGACCAGCGGGAGGCGTTCCGGCGAGTACTCGTAAAAGCACGGAAATAAAGCGATCAAGAAAACACAGGGGGGTATCCCCGCATGGTTAAACACTATTGCAGAGGTGAACAACGTCAATTTCTCACAAGTCCTACAAAATGCCCTAAAAGACCAACTTGGCATTAACAGTTAACAAAACATAATAAATCAGCAAGCTTAAATCGGCCGCTTATTTATTATTTGTGGGCTTATAACACCCATTCCGTTAAGTACAAGCCCCTCATTCAGGCAGTTTCATGGTCCTAGCGAATTGTGTCAGAATTGTTTCTAAGTTGTTTGAGGATACGACCCCGGGGGAGCGACCAGGGGAAGCTCCCTCTTTGAACTGCTGGACTTAAAGAGCCAAGTAGGCTCTTCTGTATCTGGACACGATCTGTATAATTCCAATGGGTCAAGGTCTAAACATTCACTTTCACTAAAATTTTCGTTAACGTCCCAGGCTAACGTTTTGTTCAAAACTTTACAGGTTTTGATAAATACTTTTTTATCCTTTAATTGCCGAAATACTCCTTTTTCGATTAAATCACTGGCATCAAATAACTTTACACGTCCATCATCAAAATACATGTAAACTTTATAATCTTCTGTTGGAATCACTTGAATCACTTCAGGAAAATATTTCATAACCATTCCTCCTTAGATTAAGGGTAAAATTCGATTCAATGACTCGTGAGATCTTGCTAGCTCCCAATTCTGCATTAATTCGTCTTTATGAATTTCGGACCAGGCCATAACCAACTTCAATTGTCTTCTTGGAATCCAACCTTGTAGAACGCTTCCATTTATAATATCAATTAGCACCATATCTCCATTATATTCAGCGTGAAAATGCGGAGGTACATGATCGTTCCAATTCATTGTTATTTTGATTCCATAAAACAAGCTAACTTCAGGCATTAAGTCCACAACTCCCATAATTTTTCTTTGATATCACTCTGCCAATATCAACAATAATTTCCCCAACCATATAATACCATTAATCTGTTCGGAGATAAAGCTAAACATTTCTCAATAGATCCATATTGTGTAACATTAAAGCACCTTGGAACGCCCGATATGGCCTCCAAGGTGCTTTTAAATTAATACATAAGCTACATCGAGCAAAATGTCGAATTTTTGAAGAAAAGAAAGGTTCCATGACCCTGCGCGTATTCAGTACGAAATCGCTGAACACTGCTTATTTACCTTACGCGTCCTATAATGAGTACTATGGCAAGTTGAAAAATTTTCTATTGCTTATGTTGAATTAACAGAATAGTTTTCCTTTGTGTTAGGGTACGACCCCGGCACAATTCCCGACGGGACGGAGGGGATTGTGGTCGAGCATCATTTTCCACAATTGAAAACCCAACTCGAGACGCTGGCTTAACTTGGCCATATCGATGGCTCTCGAAGAGCATATTATTCAGTCACACCGAAATCTTTGCTGGCCAGTTTCATGGTCCTAATAAATTGGGTCTAAATTTCATTTCCGATATTTATCTTCAATAATCCTATAATTTTCGTGATTGATTTTATCCCACTCAGTTTTCTTGTATTGAATAAACTTAAGCATCTCATTGATATGGTCTGGATCGTACTCTCGGAACCTTTGATCTTTGTACCAGTCTTTAACTTCCTCATGATTTGGATGCTTTTCATCACGATATGTTTCCAGGAATTCATAGTATCCTGGAAGTCCACCTATATCCTCTGGCGGTGCCGACTCTGCTCCATCCAGAAGTGTTGGGTATCCGAAGTAATAATCATCTACGATTTCCTCAAGTTTGATAACTAACTCCCAGTTGTCACCAAAATCATAAGTGTATTTGATTACGCCATAGTTCTCAAGATAATCATCAATCTTGAGAACTTTTGGCTTTTTAACTACTAAGCTTAGGTTTTCCAGCCTCGCCTCTTCATCATTGGTCACTCGAATATTTTCTTCTCGAAGGTCGAATTCAAAGAGGTGATAATCTTCAAAAGAACCACTTTGGAAATTCGTGATATTCTGAATCACATCATGGAGCCTATTGAACGTGGCTCCTGCTGGCATGATAACTCTTCTCCAGATTGGTGGCTCTGAGTGTGTTATTTCGATTTTTATGATATAAGCTTTCATTTTGTGGTCATCTTCTCCCACTACGCCGGCGGCGATTCTTAATCTTGCTTCATTCAACGCCATCAAATGGTTCATCTTATCGTCTACATCGCTGCTTATGATTATGGTTTCTTTTCTTTTTAGCTTTTCGATATATTCTTCAACAAGCGCTTGGTACTCATGGTCATTTTGGTGTATCTTATAGGCAATCGCCCGCCTGGCCTGACGATTTAAAATCTGTCCGATTCTACTTGCAGTGAGTCCATAAACACTCGCTATTTCGTTATATGTCATACCTTTTGAAAACATCTTTACTATTTCCTTGTTCTTCCGATTGCCCGTCAAGATATCTGTATCAATACCTTCAAAGGCAACCAGTCTTTCAGCTTTCCTCATTACATCCACTTCCGATAACTAGTCATTCTTCATCAACCCAATCTTCCTCATACTGTCACTTATTCTTACTCGGATTACCATTTATCACCTTGACCAATTGTCCCCTTCATACCCTAACCCAAAACCTGTTGACAGAACGCCCACAACTCGGGTCCTGTTCAACAAATCGTCGCATATACAGCCCCTGCTAAAGGATTCCCTTCCGACGTGCTACGAATCAAGTTGACAATGTAGATTAGAAAACCCTTATACTCTTCCATGAACGTTTTTCCAACGGACTCGAATGTCAGTAATGTAATATGGATTTCTAAGTAGTTGTTCCAAACCCCTATTTTAAGAGAATCAGCAAGATCGAGGCGTTGAAGATTGAGTAGATTCTTAGTGTTCGCGAATTCAAGAATTTCAGCTGCTGTTGCGCACTTGTTTATCGTGTCTAGCGTGCGTTCCGCCTGTTCTCTGTTAAACTGGGATTGATTAAAGAATTGAATCTGCCTCGCCAAGAACTTACTTAGATTCTGTTTCAACTCTTCATGGTTGAGCACAAGTACCAATTCGTTTTCTGTATCCTGTCTTTCATAAAGGCTAAGATCCAATGATTTCGTCATTCCCTGAAGGAGTTCCGATTCTGAAACTTTGTGGTCGACTAGAAGCTTGCGCCTAATCCTTACCTTGTAGCACAGACCAATATATAAGTACTGCCCCATGATATCCAACTCCTCCCTATGAAGACTAGCAAGAACGCGTGTAAATGTCCCTCGTCTTTTGCCTCTTCTTGAAACGCTCGTAAAACTTTGCTCATCTTTTACACCTCCAGTATCTTTCGGGTGTATTCTCGAGTGTCAGCAATTCCTGCTCCTTTTGTAGGATTCAGATCAACCCAATATAAAGCATACTGCTCAATGGTTTGGTTCATCCCATACCTCCAACATTTCATTGTCAATCTCCTCAGAGATTAACAAAACATCATCGTTATTTTTGTGCATAAGTTCCAATGCCTCAGCCCAACCTTGGCGAGGGGTGCTCACCGGTTTTATGATGATACAATTGTCTTCAACTGCCAATTCCACTTTCGAATCTATACCACATTGCTTTAAAACTGCATGAGGAATCCGAATCCCTTTAGAATTACCAATTTTAATAATGTCCATTTCGATTGCAATTCCTCCTTATCCAGTGGATTACATTGTAGTTACATATTAACAGTTATGTGATGTTTATCAAAGACCCTTTGCACACTATAACCTCCCCTTGGAATTTTCAGAAATATGAGGTATATCATTAAATAATCCCTAGAATGCCTGTCTTACAGACCAAGTGATTATTTCAAGTTATCAAAGTATCGTGATAAGAAATTACAGTTATATTTGGAGGTATTACTTTAAAAAACACAATCCTTGATTCTTCTTTGTTTCCTTGTTATTGTTAATTCAAAGAAACATAAAATTTGCCTTTTATTTTGCATATATTTAAAGAGGAAGATGAGTATGTTCTCAAACCGTTCAAAAGGGAGGTAATCCCATGTGCAAAAAACGCATCTCAGTATCTCAAAAACGTCAAATAACCATCCCAATTGAGTTTTATAATGTCGTGGGTATCGGAAAAGAGGTGGAGTGTTATATCCAGGATAATGCCATTGTTATACGCCCTGTACGTGAGAGCGGCGGTGAGTTTGATGAACAGATCTTAGCCGACTTGATCTCCCAAGGCTTATCCGGCGAAGAGTTGCTTACTAGATTTAAAGAAACACGAAAGGAAATCCGTCCTGCGATTGAAGGATTAATTGCAGAAGCGGAGCTTGCCGGTAACGGTAAAGGCAACATTTACACCTATGATGATGTTTTTAATGCAGAGGAAAAGTGAGGATGCTTAAGCTCATCGTTTTGCCTTATGCTGCCCGTTTATAATTGAGCCAACTTCTAAACAAATTTGTCCTTTAACTCTTTAACCTTCTTGCCCACATCTTGTATTATTATGTGCAAGAAAGTTAATAATATATTTGAAGACGGTTTCATTGCTTGGACTTCCATGATTGTGACCACGTCGTCATCTGTTCTTTGTCTGTTTCCAGACTGTTTATAACGGGGCTGAATATGCTTCAGGAGATACGGCTCCCTGTGGCCTACATGGTGCTCTGTGTACACTTCACCTAGCGGTCTCCC